>Ga0208297_1000096_pt1 | contig 237332 bp, 188 predicted proteins | sample LMS_cellobiose_e_FD_187367 | JGI IMG/M metagenome (GOLD analysis project Ga0208297, IMG submission 187367) | Rumen-fistulated moose microbial communities from Alaska, USA - LMS_cellobiose_enrichment (SPAdes) (version 2) | ecosystem: Host-associated > Mammals > Digestive system > Stomach >...
AGAGTCATTGAGCTGGATACGGGTCTCGGTACCGTACTGGCCCTGATACTGGGCGGTAGGGGAACCGATGTAGATGTATGAAGCCAAGTCCTTCCTCTCAAGCTTTGCGATCTCCGTAGCCTCAGGAAGCTTTACCCTTACCTTGACCTCGCTGGAACGCATCTGGGTGGTAACCATGAAGAAGAACAGGAACATGAACACGATGTCAGAGCTGGTTCCCAACTCAGGCATTTCTTTTTTACCGCTTCTTTTGAAAATAGGCATTTTGTCGTCCTCCCGTATTACTTTTTGGTTACATCCTTAGGTTCAGCCTCGGAAATATTCTGAGGAATGGCGTCCTTGGCAATCTTCTGCTGTGCCTCGTCGCAGGAGTTGAACGGCCTGCCGAAATGCTGGCGGCAGAAGTCGTTGCGGACTTCGTTGACAGCCTTCACGAGCTCGTTCTGTACAGCGATGTATGCCTTGTAACTTGTTCCTCGGTCATTCTGGAGGGAAATGATTCCTTTGGATACAGGATACTCACCGAAACCTTCGATGACCTTCTTCTCCCTTTCAGGAAGGTTAGGATCGTCGTTAGGGTTCGTGATGAATTCCTTGATCTTGTCCTTGAGCTGGCTAACGTCCAAAAGCTGGTCACCGGCAAACAGTCTGTCTGAAGAATTGATCTTCACGATGATGATATTACGCTTGTTGACCTTCGTGTCTTCCTGCTTCTGCTCGTTGGTTGGCATAGGAGGGAGACGGCGCTGCAGACCGGACTGCTGGTCCATGGTGGACACCATCAGGAAGTAGCAGAGGAGAAGGAATGCGATATCAGCTGTCGACTGAGTATTCAGACCTGGTGTTTTTCTTTTAGACATAGCTGATGTGGTTTATTTGGTGATAACGTTTCTGATTACTGCAAAGATGATTGCTGCAATGGCTGCAATTCCGAGGATTTCCGTAAGCAGAAGTATGGTGTCAGTCAGCTTGAGCATCGATGCGCTTGGCTGGCTCTTAAGGCTGAGAGCCGGAGCGCCCTTGGACACTGCGTAGCAGATCAGCACCAGTGCAACGATGCCGACCAGTACGAGCAGACCCTTGATGAGGCTCTTCGGATTGTTTTTCGCGGCCATGAGTATTACCAATCCAACCAATATGACTACCGCTGCGATAAGCAGGAAGTAGGTATATCGGAGGAGGACATCCACGTTGCCACCGCTTGTCGACAAGCAGATGATTCCGAGGATGATTCCCAGGATTCCCAATACCCAACCGACTATTTTGAATATCTTGCTCATTATGTTATCTGATTCTAAAAGTTGGACGAACTACAAATTATTTCTTCTTCTCGTACTTGGCGAGAGTGTCGACGAGGTCGATGGAAGCCTCTTCCATGTCAATTGACAGAGCGTCGATCCTGGAAAGAATATAGTTGTAGAACACCTGGAGAATCATAGCGACGATGAGACCGCCGACGGTTGTGATAAGGGCGACCTTCATACCACCAGCGACGATGTTAGGGGAGATGTCACCTGCAGCCTCGATAGCATCGAATGCCTTGACCATACCGATGACGGTTCCCAAGAATCCGAGTGAAGGAGCGATTGCGATGAAGAGGGAGATCCAGGAGAGGTTGTTCTCCATAAGGCTCATCTGGACACCACCGGAAGAAGCGATTCTCTTCTCGACCACGTCGAGGCCTTCGTCATAGTGAAGGAGACCATCGTAGAAAATGCTGGCGACTGGGCCCTTGGTGTTGCGGCAGACTTCCTTTGCCTTCTCGACACCACCTTCAGCAAGAGCGTCTTCAACTTTCTTAACGAGCTTCTTGGTGTTGGTCTTGGCGAAGGAGAGGTAGAGGATCCTTTCGATAGCGAGTGCGAGACCGATGATCAAGCAGAGGAGGATCATTGACATGAAGCCAGGACCTCCCTGGATGAAGTAGGACTTGAGCTGCTGGTGGAACGGAACATCCTCACCGGTTCCCTTGAGAAGGTCTTCTGCAGTCAACTGGGCCGGAGCCTCTTCTGCCGGAGCTGCTTCCTGAACTTGCTCGGTAGCTTCGCCTTCAGCGGCAGGCTGGTCCTGAGCGGATGCAATGCTTGCAGTAAAGGTGAGAGCACCAGCTACTGCCAAGAACATGAAAAACTTTTTCATACTGTTTTCGTGTGTTTTAATTAATAAAGTATTAAATAGTTATATTTTCCAAGTCTTGATTATGTGGTTGTGAACCATCTAAAAATCGTGTGCAATTTACTAAATTATTTTCAAAAGGCAATATCTATAAGGAAATTTCTCCCATGATATTTTCGCCCAGATGAGCCTTCACCCAGGTGTTGTCGCGGCCCTTGCCGAGTAGGTAGAAAAGCTTGGCCAGCGCGCCCTCCGTGGTAATGTCCCGGCCGGAAACCACACCCGCTTTCTCGAGAGCCTTCCCGGTCGCATAAAGGTCCATGTTGACCGTTCCGGACATGCACTGGGTGACGTTCATCAGCACTTTTCCCATGGCTGCCGCTTCCTGGACTATATCCAGGAACCACTGCCTTGAAGGGGCGTTCCCGGAACCATAGGTTTCGATGATCACGGCCCTGGTCGCGTCACCGCACATGAAATATTTCATGACCTGGGGGGTGATGCCGGGGTGGACCTTCAGTATGGAGACGCTCGTATCCAGGGCGGTGCTGATCTCCAGCGGCTCGTCCCATGCGGCAGGTTTCCGGATGGCTGCTTTGTTGTATTTAATGCTGATCCCGGCTTCGGCGAGCGGAGGATAGTTCGGAGACCGGAACGCGCTGAAATCCTCAGAGCTGACCTTTGTGCTGCGGTTCCCCCTGAGCAGCTTCGAGTTGAAGAATATGCTCACTTCCGGAACGATCGGGTGGCCCTGTGCATCCTTCGCGGACGCGATTTCGACCGCCGAGATCAGGTTCTCCTTGCCATCGGTCCTGGCCACGCCGATCGGAAGCTGGCTTCCGGTGAAAACCACCGGTTTGGCGAGGTTCTCCAGCATGAAACTCAGGGCTGAGGCGGAATATGCCATGGTGTCCGTCCCGTGGAGGACCACGAATCCGTCATATTCCTCATACCTGTCGCGGATGAGGGTGGCAAGTTCCTTCCAGAGGGAAGGCTGGACGTCTGAAGAATCTATCAGCGGGTCGAAGGTATAGGAATCGATGCGGAAGGCGAATTTCTGCAGTTCGGGGACTTCCTCCAGGATCTGGCTGAAGTCGAAAGGCTTGAGGGTCAGGTCCCCGGGGTCCTGCCTCATTCCTATCGTACCGCCGGTGTAGATCAGCAGGATGGATGATTTTTTCATATTCCGAAAAGTGTTTTGGCGTTATTCGTGGTCGTTTCGGCGACTTCCTCGACGGAGACGCCCTTGAGTTGTGCTATCATGGCTGCGATGTAGGGGATATAGGAGCTTTCGTTGCGCCTTCCCCTGTAAGGTACCGGAGTCAGGTACGGAGCGTCGGTTTCCAGCACTATCCTTTCCAGCGGGACCCTCTTCACCACTTCCGCCAGGGAAGCGTTCTTGAAAGTCACGACTCCTCCCACTCCTATGTACCAGTCTCCGAGTTTCTGGAGCTCCAGGAAGGACTCGTAGCTTCCGCTGTAGGCATGCATGTTCCCCCTGAGGCCCTTGTGCCTGCGTACGACGTCCAGGAAATCGCCCATCGCATCGCGGAGGTGGATGTTGACGGGAAGGTCACGTTCGGCCGCCCAATCGAACTGCCACTCCAGGGCTTCCTGCTGCTCCTTTGCGAACTCTTTGCCTTCGTGGTAATCAAGGCCGATCTCACCCACTGCGACTACCGGGCGGTGCGAATATTCCATCATCCGGTCTTTCTCCTCCCTCCACCGGTCCGTTACCGAGCCGGGATACAGGCCGATCATCGGGCGCAGGACGTCAGGGTGGCGTTCCGTCAGGGCGAACATGGCCGCCCTCTCGCTGCTGTCCACGTCCGGCTGGAGCATCATCCCGACGCCTGCCTCCAGGGCGCGGGAGATGTACTCATCCTCTTCGCCCGAAAAGGCCTCGTCGGTGATGTGGCAGTGTGTGTCTATGAAATACATTTCCTCAAAGATAGGAATTTTTTCAGTCTCCCCGTAACCTTACCTTTGCGGAACAGTGCTGGAGAAGGTCGATGGATATGAATCCGTCGCATTCCAGGATGGTTGTCAGTTCCCTCGCGCGGCTGTAGGGGATATCCATTTTCAGGCATATTTCATCGATCGATATTCCTCTGTTGGCCTTGACGGTCAGGGCGACCTTGAGCAGTGCGGCGAAGTCGGCCTCGTCCACGCTGCCTTTGTACGCTTCTTCCACCTCCGCCTTGAAATCCGTTTTCAGGGCCGTGCCCGGCCTGCCTGCGCCGAGTTTCGCCATCAGTTCTTTCAAGTCTCCTACCGGCTCGGCTATGTTTTGACGTATCAGGAGGTTGCAGCCCTGCGAAGCTGGATCGTCCAGCCTCCCCGGGAGGGCGAACACATCCCTGTCGTACGAAGATGCCAGCCTGGCCGTCATCATGCCTCCTCCCTTTATCCTGGATTCGACCAGGATGGTGGCACGGCATATTCCCGCTATGATCCTGTTCCTCCTGAGGAAGTTGATGCGTGCAGCCACGGTTCCCGGAGGATAGTCGGTCACGAGGGCGCAGCCTTCCGTGGTCGCGATCCTTTCCCCGGCCTGCTTGTTACGGGGTGGGTAGATCCTGTCTATTCCGGTGGCCATCACCGCGACCGTGGGGAGGCCGGAATCCAGTGCGGCTGTATGGGCGGTGATGTCTACCCCAATAGCCAGTCCGCTGACTATCAGTGGTTTGACCGCAGATTTAGACAGGGCTTCCACAATCATCCTGCACCATTCCCTGCCGTAGGATGTCAGGTCTCTTGTGCCGATGACGGCTATGTGCGGGATGCCGCCGAACACTTGCTCAGGAGGGGACGTTCCGCGGAAATACAATCCCAGCGGCGGGTCCTCACACTCCTTCAGGAGGCTCGGATAGCCGCTCTCTCCGATCCCCACGAAGCAGCAGCCGGCCGCCTGCAGGCCTTCCAGTTCGATGGCGGCGCTCTCGAATGCGCTCCAGGCTATCTGCGAGGCATATTTCACCCTGCCGAACCCGATCAGGGCTTCCACGATTTCCTCCTGCGGATGCCTGAATACTTCCGCCGCACCCCCGAAAGCCTCCACCAGCGCCGCCCCCACCCTCGGCTCGAAACCGAATATCCTGTTCAATGCGCACAGGCCGATCCTCTCTTTAATGATTCTGTCCATAATTTCCCGTCCATTTTTAATGATTCCGTTCATCATCGATGATCCCGTTCATCATTCCATAGTTTTTCCGGCGCAATAAAACAATAAACCTGCAGTCCGGACGTGAATCCGCTGCAGGTTTATGTAATTCTTTTGTTTTTTGCTCTTCTCGAAGCTCCGAAAAGGTTTATAGTTCGGCGGAATCCTCCAGAATCCCCGCCCGAACGAACCCTGTAGCCCATTAGGGTGCCCCCTTGAGCGCGGTTCCGTGATTTGACACCCTTATAGTAATTCTATTTCCGTTGGAACATATATGATAATAAGACAATGGCGCTTCTATCTGCTTGCCATCGTCTCCAACAATGGGATTTCCCTGCTCGTTTGTTAAAGCCTTTGTTTCTCCATTTTTGCTTGGAGAGAACCACGGATTATTAAATAGGATTAAAAGGATATCATCTTCTCTTACCATCATATTATAGTTTACAAACTATAAATAGGCAAAAAAGATAAAAAAGATTAAGCGAATGAAGATTGTAAAACCACACCTTGCTGACGATAATGGGTAATGATTGCGTCCTCAATGTCAATCATAAGTTTCGCAATGTTCAAAGGTTCGTCAACATGAACAGAAACTCCGCAATCAGAGCACATTCTATTAGATGTTTCATCATACCAAATCTTGGTACAACAAACAATATCATCATCCCAACATAGCAAAGATGGGGATATGTTCAGTTCTTTTAACTTTAGTCCGATTGATTTCGTATCCATACAAATGCTAATATACAATAAATATTCGTTTTAATCCAAAAGACAACGGAAATGATGTACTATTTATAGAGAAACAAATTGACATTATGAGCCTTCTTTTTATGATTTCGCCCTTTTTCTCGCTTAAGGGTCCATTTGGGTGCACCCTTGAGCACGTTTTTGCCCTTTTTCTCGCGCAAGGGTCCATCTGAGCGCACCCTTGAGCGCACTTTGTCGACCGAAACGAGCTCGGTGGGTCATTTGATTCTTTGAGGTTCTGGTTGCGTACGGTTTTTGGGGATAATGTACTCAACTGGAATCTTTAGTTCGCGGTTGAGTACAAAAAGTATCGATTATGTACGTAACTGGAACCTTAGCACACAGATTCAAGAACAACACAGTATTTTATTTACTCTGTGCCTTGGACAACGCTTTTCTTTCAGCAACACAGAGTCTTGAACAACGCAGATTAGCGAACAATCCAGCTTCTTGAACAATGCAGAGTTTTTGACGGGTGTTCCTTCGAGGAGTAGGTAAAGCTTGCGACATTTTTTCCTGTCGGTTTATGGGTATTTCAACGACAAAACAAAGAACCCGCAGCTAGGAAGTGAATCTGCTGCGAGTTTATGTAATCTTTTGATTTTGAGCTCTTTATAAAGGGTTATCGCACGGGGATGCTTAGATGACGAGCCTCGGGTCGCCGTGGTGCCTTAGTGCCGAACCGTGTCGAATGGTGCCGAACCGTGTGGAATCCTGCCGAATCCTGCCGAATCCTGCCGAACCGTGCGGAACCGTTCCGATCAGAGCACCAGCATCGCGTCGCCGTATGGGCCGAAGCGGTAGTCTCCCTCGAGGGCGACCTTGTAGGCGTTCATGATGTGCTCGAAACCACCGAAGGCGGCGACGGCCATCAGCATCGTGGATTCCGGAAGGTGCAGTCCGGAAACAACAGCGTCAGGAACCGAGAAATCGTAAGGAGGGAATATGAACTTGTTGGTCCATCCGTCGTATGGCTTGACCTCGTGGGTCGTTGTCACATAGGTTTCCAGTCCCCTGAGGACGGTGGTTCCGATGGCCACGACCTTGTGGCCGGAGTTCTTGGACTTGTTGATCACCTTGCAGGCTTCGTCGGTGATGATGAGTCTCTCAGAGTCCATCCTGTGCTTGGACAGGTCTTCGACATCCACCCTGCGGAACTGACCTATGCCCATATGCTCCGTGATGAAAGCCTTGTTGATGTCCTTGAGGATCATCCTGTTGAACAACTCGCGGCTGAAATGCGTGCCGGCTGCCGGGACCGCCACAGCCCCTTCGTGCTTGGCGAATATGGTCTGGTAATTCTCGTTGTCTTCCGGAGTCACCTTGTTCTTCACCCATTTAGGTACCGGCAGTTCGCCGAGTGCGAAAAGGGAATTCTTGAAATCATCGTACGGACCGTCGTATAGGAAACGGAGGGTACGCCCGCGGGACGTAGTGTTGTCGATCACTTCCGCCACGAGGCTCTGGTCGTCTCCGAAATAAAGCTTGTTGCCGATCCTGATCTTCCTCGCCGGATCCACGATCACGTCCCACAGATGCTGCTCGCGGTTGAGCTCCCTCAGGAGGAATACCATTATGTCAGCCCCGGTCTTCTCCTTCTTGCCGTAGAGCCTTGCAGGAAAGACCTTCGTGTCGTTGAATACGAAGGTGTCACCCTTCCCGAAATAATCTATGATGTCCTTGAATAGTCTGTGCTCGATCTCGCCGGTGTCTTTGTGGACAACCATGAGCTTGCATTCGTCGCGCCATCTTGTCGGCTCCTGTGCCACGCGGTCCTTGGGCAGGAGGAATTGGAATTGCGATAATTTCATAAATATTGTTAAGATCGGAATGATTGATACTTAATATATACGGAATGTTCCGCCATATTGTTTCAGGCCGAAGCGGCATCATATCCTTGCTTCCCTGAACACTTCCACGATGGAAGGATAGGTGTTCTTCAGGTAGGGGGAGAGCCCGGACCGGGGCACCCAGGCGGCCTTGGTTATGTCTTCTTCCCGCTGAGGGGTCAGGTCCCAAGGATCGGTGTACAGCATGTCGTACCACCAGGAATGCTTCAGGTGCCATATTCCGCCGCGGCGGTAGCAGTGGTCGGTGACGCAGATCAGGTCCCGCAGTTCCAGCTGGTCCACTCCGGTCTCCTCCTGCACTTCGCGCAGGGCGGTCACACGGATGTCCTCTCCTTCCTCCTGATGGCCTTTCGGAAGGTCCCAGAGCCCGTTCCTCTTGATGAGCAGCACGTCGCCCCTGCGGTTCGAAACCAGTCCGCCGGCTGCGTTCACTTCCTTGAACTGCGACAGGAAATCCCTGTAGGTGCCTTCGATGTCATCGGCAGGGATGTAGATCCTGGCCAGGGAAGACGATGTCTCGAACATGTCCACCAGAGCAGCGATGCCCTCAGGGCCTTCAGGATGGAATTCCACGGAGTTCGGATCCGACAATGCCTGTTCGTCGGGGGAGCAGATGACCATGCATCTGTTTTCAAGGTAAATCCTGTGCATCCGTAAAAATTGCTATATTTGCCGCAGGCTGCAAAGTTATAAATCATTTCCAAGAATATGGACTCCACAGACAGAAAACTTGCCGGCGAACTCCTCAGGATCAAAGCCGTCCTGCTCAGGCCGGACGAACCTTTCTCCTGGGCCTCAGGCTGGCATTCCCCGATATACTGTGACAACCGGAGGATCCTTTCCGATCCTGAACTCCGTGCCAAGGTCGCGCTTTGGCTCTCCGAGGCCGCAACCCGGGAATTCCCAGGGGCCGATGTGGTCGCGGGTGTCGCTACCGGGGCCATCGCCCACGGAGTTCTGGCTGCCGAAAAGATGGGCAAGCCGTTCGCCTACGTCCGCCCCGCCAAGAAGGACCATGGTACAGGTTCCCAAATCGAAGGAGTAATCCCTGCCGGTTCGAAAGTAGTTGTAATAGAGGATCTTGTATCTACCGGTATGAGCAGCCTGGCGGCTGTTGCTGCCCTTCGGGAGGCGGGAGCCGAAGTACTAGGGATGGTGGCGATATTCACATACGGGTTCGAAATCGCCAGGCAGCGCTTCGAAGAAGCCGGGGTGAAACTTGTCACCGTTTCCGATTATGGTGCACTTATTGAAGAGGCGACGGCTACCGGGTATGTCGGAGCCTCGGAGGCTGAAGTCCTCCGCCGCTGGCGCCTCGATCCCGCAGGCTGGAATCCTACGGTAGATTAAAAATAGATAAGGATATGACAACTCAGATAACAAGCAAGCACGGACAGGTTTCAAAGCAACCTTTCGAACTGTACATGGCTTTCGTGGACATGCGCAACTTCCTCCAGTTCCTCCCCGAGGAGAAGAGGGAAGGAGTAGTCGCCGATTATGACACCATCAGCGCGACCGTCCAGGGCTTCAAGATCGGGATAATGGTCAAGGAGCGTACGCCGTATTCGAAGATAGAGTTCATAGACAACGGTGCTCCGTTCAGTTTCGGAGGCTCCCTTCATTTCGACGCAGTCCCGTCGGAGCCGTCGAAGACCGATTTCCATATCGAATTCCACGCCGACCTCAACCTCATGATGAAGGTGATGCTTGGCGGGAAGATCAAGGATGCCCTCGACAAGGTTGTGGACGGCCTCGTGGCCATGTCCGAAGGAAAGATTCCTGAAGGGGTGGACGAAGAGACCCTCCGCAGGATGCAGGAAGAGATGAGCAAGCATCAGTAATGCAAGGTCTGGACGAGAAGCAGTTGAAGGATATCCTCGAACGTGCGGTCGGAGCCGGAAGGGCTGCGGTCGCGCTGGAGGCTTTCCGGAAGCCGTCGTCGGTGTCGGTCAGGATCAATCCTTTCAAGCCGGCCGCTTTCCCGGGAAGCCGTGAGGTGCCGTGGTGCGAGTGGGGACGGATGCTTCCGGAAAGGCCGGTATTCACCCTGGATCCTCTGTTCCATGCAGGATGCTATTATGTCCAGGATTCTTCCGCGATGGCAGTGGGCCGGGTCTTCCGTGACCTGCTGAAGGAGTGCGAGGTTTCCGGCAGGGCCGTCAGGGTGCTGGACCTGTGTGCCGCACCGGGCGGTAAGACCACGGACCTGGCCGCTTCGCTGAGGATTGCGTACGGGAACGGCTTCGAACTCACAGCCAATGAAGTGATACGTTCCAGGGCATCCGTCCTGGCTGACAATGTGGCAGTGTGGGGCGACCCCAACGTTATCGTTACAAGCGTGGATCCCCGTGAAGCCGGCAGGCTGGAGGGATATTTCGATATCATCCTGGCCGATGTGCCTTGCTCGGGGGAGGGGATGTTCCGCAAGGACGCCAAGGCCGTTGAGGACTGGTCGGAGGAGACGGTTAAACTTTGCGCCGCCCGCCAGAGACGCATCCTTGCCGATGTATGGCCGGCGCTGAAGAAGGGAGGATTGCTTGTTTATTCCACATGCACTTTCGAAGAGGCTGAGAACGATTCGGCCGTCGAGTGGGCTGCTTCGGAACTAGGTGGAGAAATAATTGATTATGAATATGATACCCTTCCAGGCGTGATTCCTTCCCGTACCGGAGGACTGCTGGTTCCCGGCTTCGTGGAAGGGGAGGGGCAGTTCGTCGCCGCGTTGAGGAAAACGGCTCCTTCGGGGAAGACCCGTCTTACTCCGGAAGCGCTCAGGCCTCTGCGCAGCGGACTGGTCAGGGGCGTCAGGAAGGGGCAGGATTTCATCCCTTCGGCCGACTGGGCGCTGAGCATCGAGCCTCCGGTGGACGGATATCCTTCGGTGGAACTCGACCGCGAGACCGCACTGAAGTTCCTCCACCGCGATGGCATATTCATTGAAGGTCAACCCGAGGGATTCCTGATGGTGCGTTACGATGGCCATCCGCTGGGATTCGTGAAGAACCTTGGAAGGAGGTGGAACAACCTCCACCCGCAGAACAGAAGGATAAGAATGGATATATGAAAAAGTTTTTGATTCCGGCATTGGTTGCCGTCCTGGTTTCAATACAGTTCCCTGCACATGCCCAGAAGCCTTCTCAGGCAGACTATCTGGACCGTTACACCCTCCTGGTTAACAAGCTGGGAGTCGAAGGCGTGGGAGTGGAAACCCTTCTCCAGCGCTGGGGAAAGGACTATCCGGATGACATGGACATGCTACTCGGGAAGTTCACTTACTACCTTTCCAAGAGCCAGTCCAATTCCATGGAGAAGATAGATGCCTCGAAGTACCTGGGGGAAGCACCTACCCTCACGCTGAAGGATTCGCTGGGCAATGACGTGAACTATTTCCAGGTCACCAACTACGACGACGAGCTGTTCGGACAGGCCACCCAGGCTATCGACAAGGCAATCGGACTGGCCCAGGACCGCCTGGATCTGCGTCTTTACAAGATCGCTGCCCTGATCGGTTACGAGAAAGGCAGCCCGGACATGGCTCTCTCCGGCTTGAAGGAACTTATCGACTATGACGGACACAGCCATCCGACGTGGATATATCCAGGATTCGAGCCTGGTCCGGACCTTTTCCCGTCCCTGGTCCAGGAATATTGCTACACTTTCTTCAGGCAGGCTACTCCGGCTTCATACGAGGCTTTCAAGGAGGTTTCCGAGAAGATGGCGGGATACTATCCGAAGAATACCGTGTTCCTGACCAACATCGGATCCTATTACCTGGTGTACAAGCATGACAGCAAGAATGCCCTCAAGATGTACAACAAGGTGCTGAAGAAGGATCCGGGCGATTACACCGCCATCAAGAACTGCGTGCTGCTTGCCCGCAACGACAAGAACAAGAAGCTCGAAAAGAAGTATCTTGCCATGCTGGCCAAGGTAACTCCTGACGAAACCGAGAAACTGCAGGCCGAGGCCCGTCTCAAATCATTATAGTGACACTTCTTTCAATAGTCTCAGGATTTGTCTGGGAACTCCCGCAGAACATCATCGGCGGTCTGTTTTCCTTGTTCAGGAGGCGTGGCTCTGAAGTCTCCTCCTACCGTGGGACTACCGTGATTCTCAGGAGGGAAAGGGTGCCTTTCTACTGGGGCGTTTCACTGGGTTCATTCATAAACGTGGGAGGCAATGCGGACGATTTCCGCCTCCCTTCCGTCCTCGCACACGAATTCGGGCATACCCTGCAGAGCCGGATACTGGGACCGTTGTATCTGCTGGTGGTAGGTTTCCCAAGTTTGATAGGATGCCGCCTGCCTTTGCACGACCACCGCTGCGAGTGGTATGAAGTATGGGCCAACCGCCTGTCATACAGGTACCATGTGAAGCACGGCCGGGAGATGACGGCCGCCCGCTGGAACCGTTTCGAATATCCCCTGGCTTACCGCCTGGACTGGTATTCAATCCCTACGTTCCTGTATTATTCAGCCTTGATCGCCCTCGTCCTCACCCTTGTTCTCTGATCCTTTCCTGGAGCCAGGCGAGGTTGAAGCGGTAGTGGAGGCGGCTGGAGAGCAGGTGGATCGTGCCGTCCGGGGTCTGGGTGCAGCAAAGGTATCCTTTTGGCTCGGCATTCCCGGAATCCATGGTGAACATCCCAGTCCAGGCCCCTCCGTCCAGGGTCCTGGTCTTGCCGTCTGTCATCAGCACCCTTTCGCTCCAGGTCTTTCCGTCATCGAAGGACAGGGTGGCGAACATGCCGTTCTCTCCGAACGAAACAAGCATCAGGGGGCCTTCCTGCAGCCTTTTGAGAACAAGCCTCTGCCCGCTTCCTATAGGTGGGAATATGCTTGCTTCGCTCTGCCATGTCATCCCCCGGTCGGATGAGCGGCTGACCGGCATCATCCCGTCGATGGAATTGCCTCTCCCGAAGGCGATCAGGGAACCGTCACCGAGTTCCGCGATCCCGGCATGGATGCCTGGTATTGTCGTTCCGGTGTCTTCCCAGGTCAGCCCGCCATCTTCACTGAGGAGCATGGCCGTACCATCCTGGCCGCCTGCGCCGGCATCGCAGCATTGGACCAGTGTGCCGTCGGAAAGGACTATCGGTCCTGCAATCACCTGGTGCCGTCTGGCGTGTTCCGGGCCGGTAATCAACGGACGGGACCAGGAAGCCCCGTTACCATCATCACAGAAGCGTGTCACGAGAGCAAGGTCCTGCCAGTCTCCCGAGGTGGAGACTCCGTTCATGTGGAGGATGGTCCCTCCCGGGAGGGTCAGCAGGGAACTGCCGGTCATGTTCCTGTCCGGTACGGAGAAGAAGAGGGAGGCAGGGTCCCACTCAGAGGCGCCCAGGCGAAGCCTTGAGCCGAGTACCACCATTTCGCGCCCGTGTTCGTTGTCGCAGGAGAACCAGATTGCGAGAAGGTCTCCGTTCCGGCACCATGTGACGGCCGGCTGGTGGTTGTGCTTGTAGAATGGTGTCCCGTCGGAAGGAGGGATGACGAAAGGAATCGGTTCGAGCCAGAATGGATTGGAAGCAGCCTTGGGCCAATGGCAGGCTTTCCGGCTTACATTCCTGGCATTCAATGGTTTCTCTTCCCTGGACCGGCTTTCTTTCGGGATGATGTCCGATTCCACGATCCTGAATCCGATCTGGCTGTGCATATCCCCGCCGATGGCTGCTGAGCGGTTGGCGCTGCGCAGGTATTCCACAGGAGTGTTGTGGCTTCCGCCCCTGGTGACCCGGTATAGTCCGTCTTTCGGACCGGCAGGGTTCTTGGCGGCTTTGCCGGAATATGGTCCATAGAAGTCCATGCACCATTCCTCGACATTCCCGTGCATGTCGTATAGTCCGAAGGCATTCGGTTCTCCCTGAGCTACTTCCAGCGACACCGGGACCAGGTTCCTCTCAGTCTTCTGATGTTTCAGGGCTGATGGCGGAAGAGAGTCCCCGGTATTGTATTCAGTGACGGTTCCTGCCCTGCAGGCATATTCCCATTCCGCTTCGGTCGGGAGTCGGTATCGTTTCCCTGTCTTTTCGGAAAGCCACTTGCAGTAGGAACAGGCATCATACCATGAGATGAAGACAACTGCTTCGTCATCGCCCGAAGAGAAGCCTCCCTTGCCCCTGAGCTCCTTATGGGAAGGGCGGAACTGTTCGTACTGGAGGTTGGTGATCTCCGTGGCGCTCATCCGGAAACCCTTGGAAATGGTCACCTTATGCTGCGGGGCCTCGTCCTGGTTGAAACCGGCTCCGTCGCTGCCCATCATGAAGGTTCCCTGGGGGATATATACCATTTCCGGCATTTCCTGGCAATGCAGGAAAGCCGGAAACGCTAAAGCCAGGAGAACGGCTTGGAGGAGCCGTTTCATCACTTGGTACGGATGATCAGGGTCGGGTCGAGCGGATATCGGCCGAAGTCCTTGCCGTAGATGGCGAGTCCTCCGTCCGGAGTGTCTTCAGGAACGGTGAGCCTGATTACGAGGATGCGGTCCTTCGAGATTGCCTCGACAGGAATCTGAACGCGGATGAGTTCTCCGTATGAACCAGCTTCGCACATATGCCTTTCGTTCGGCTGGGCTGCCCATGAAAGGATGCCCCTGTGGTCGGCCGGGTCGTCCTTGAGGTCCTGCTTGCCGGCAAGAATGCCGTTGACTGTGACCTCTACCTTGGAAGGATGGAATATTCCGTCAGTCATAGCATAGGAGTTCGGGGACTTGCAGTGGTCGAAAGTGCCGCCACCGAGCATATAGTCTCCCTGGATATCGTCACCCTCCTTGTCCTTTCCGAACAGTTCCTTCGCGGAGGCTTCGAACAGGAACTCGGCCGATGCGACCTGCTCCGGATCGATGTCCTGAGGGATTTCAACGGTATATTCGAAGAAGCCGTGGCCGAAGCCGTCCTCCTTGAGGCCGGAATAAACCGAAGTCTGCTTGGCAGACCATTCCTGCGCCGTGAACGAGGATGGGGCGAAGGTCACCAGGCGGGAGCCTTCCGGAACCGCATCCTTGCCGTCCTTCACCCGGAATGTCGTGAAGTTGCGGTGGAGGACCTTTTCGCCGGCTTTCAGGACCAGGCGGAGGATGTACAAGCCGTTTTCTTCAGGAATATCGACTGCGACGCAGCCGGCCTCCTCGTTCAGGTAAGGCTTGAACGCTACCGGAACGCTTCCCTTTGCCAGTTCCTTGAACTCTCCGAGGCTGTTCCAGCCGACCAGTCCGGTCTCCAGGCTCAACTCGCCGGGATCCTTGTCGGTCATGAACGATGCGATGAAAGGAATGGAGACCTTGCCGCCGGCATTGCGCTCTGTGTAGAGGTAGCACTCCGGAGCGATGTAATATGGACTCTGGAAGTCGGAAACGGTCATTCCCGGCAGCAGTTCATCCAGACCGTCGATCTTGGCGGTGCGGTCGAACTTGACGTAGCCGTTCCACTCGTTGATCACGTCGTGGTGTTCGGTATAGAGCCATCCGGCACACTCAGGGTTGCGCCTGAAGGCATCGACCATGATGTGGTAGTCCCAGGTGAAGTCGCAGTCGCCGGCACTACCCTGATAGCCCCAGACGTTGCCGCATTCGCTGTTGATCATCGGAACACCGTTCTGCAGGTTGCCGCCGATGTAGTTGAAAGCGCTTCCCGGATAGGTGTTGTCGCAATATTCCTTGATGGTTTCTTCCCAAACGTAGCCGCGCCTGTAAGCATGCCAGGAATTGATGTCACTTTCCACGTGGTCGTTGTTGCAAGGGGAATTGTCCTCCACGAGGCGGGACGGGTCGAGGCTCTTTGTGAGCTTGTACATCTCCCTGACCCATTCCTGGGTTTCGGTCAGGTATTCTCCGCCGGTCTTCAGGCCCCAGGTCTCGTTGAAGTTGACCCAGGCGAAGATCGAAGGGTGGTTGTAGTCGCGTTCAACCTGGCCTCTCAAGCACCTTTCCCAGTCTTCCCTGGCCTCAGGTACCGGCTCTCCCCAGAAATTAGGGGTGTCGGCCATTATCAGGAGTCCGAGCTTGTCCGCCCAGTAGAGTTTCCTCGGGACTTCGACCTTGATGTGGATGCGGTTGCCGTTGAGTCCGAGATTCTTGGAGAGGAGGATCTCGTTCTTCATGAACTCGTCGCTCGGGAAGGTGTAGAAGCCTTCCGGATGGTAGCTCTGGTCCAGGCAGAGCTGGAGATAGACCGGTTTGCCGTTGAGAGCTACATAAGGATACTCGGTACCAGGCAGCTTCTCAACGCCGATCTTGCGCTGGCCGAAATAGGTGCTGACTTCATCCTGCTTGCCGACCCTGGCCTTGACTTCGTACAGGAACGGGTCGTCGAGGTCCCAGAGGTGCTGGCCATCCAGAGGGACAGTGAATGAGGCGCAGTCCTTTCCGCCGATGTCGCCGGTAAAGGTCTTCTGCCCGCCGGTCTTGAATTCAAGCTCGAAGGTTTCGCCCTCGGCGGCCGGGGAGTCGAGGATGACGTCCACCTTGACGGTTGAAGCGTCGATGTCCGGAGTGAAGTGGATGGACTTGATGAAGTTCTCTCCGCGGGCTTCGAGATACACGGTCTGCCATATTCCCCTGGCATTGCCGTAGCCCTGCTTGCCGTAGAGATGGGCTTTACTGTAGGTGTCGTCGGCTTTCAGGACGATGCGGTGCGTGCTGCCGGGTGCTGCTCCCTCAAGCTCGAACTCGAACGGGATATAGCCTCCCTGGTGGCTGCCGATCTCCTTCCCGTCAATCCAGGCAGTGGTCTCCCAGTCGGATGCTCCCACTACGAGGAATACCCTTTTGCCTTTCCAGGACTTCGGTACGGTGATTTCCCGTCCGTACCATGCTACGTCGCCTTCGTCTTCGACTTCGGAGAGCTTCGACCCCCAAGGGAACGGGACCAGGATTTCCTTGTCCATCGGAGCGAGGTCGTCCCCTGTGATTGCGGCCTGGGCTGCGGCTTCATCGAAGGTGAATGCCCAGTGGCCGTTGAGGTTCACCCATGCCGTCCTTTCGAAATCAGGGCGCGGATGCTCCGGCAGCGGGATGCTTTCTTTTACGTTTGCGGAATTGCAGGCGCTGAGCAGGAAGGCTGCCACGGCGCAGATGAATGTGGCTTTTGTTCTCATATTCGGGTATCAGTTTATTTCCTTATGGTGGCGTTGCTGGTAGAGTTCCAATGAATTGACTATGTTCTGCCAGATGCTGTAGAGGCCTCCCGCCACGGATGTGACAGGGGTCATGTAAGTGAATCCGAGCCAGATCAGGAAGCCTGAGTTCTTCTGGCCGAGTGCCTGGCCGGCGGTGATGGAATCCTCTTTGCCTCCGGCTTTCCGGCCGACGATGAACTGGACCAGGCAGCAGACCAGGGACACGAGGCAGATGAGCAAGGCGATCCAAACCGGTATCCCACTGGTGATCAATGCTTTGGTAGCCAGGTATATGGACAGGCAGAGGGTGATGCCCCAGATATAGAACGCCCAGTGGGCGTAGCGCATCAGGAATATCTGAAGTGGCCGTACGGTGTAGCGTATCAACCATGCCAGCAGGAGGGGGAATACCAGTAGCGGGAACACCCTCATGCAGATGGCGAAGAAACTGCCCCAGAACGTAACGTCCGCGGCCGGGTGGACGACCGGGATGATGAGTGGGATGATAAAGGCTGCCAGGATGTTGATCAATACGACATAAGTAACTGTGTCAGAGAGGCTTCCTCCGAGTTTATCAGTGATGACTCCGGCGGCTGCCGCGGTAGGGCATACGAAGCAGAGCATGGCGCACTCGATGAGTATCCTGAGGTTGCCATGAGGGATGTTCGTGCAGATCAAGGCCGGGATGATGAACAACACCGCCTGGAAGAGCAGCAGCCAAATATGCCACCTCCTGAACTTGAGGTCGTGCGGGGAAATCTTGTTGAACTGGAGGAACAGCATGACCGCTACCAGTACCGGCTGGACATCCTTGGCGATGCGCGAGAACCCTGGTTCCACGGAGGTGGAAAGCGAAGGGGCGAAGTGCAGCAAGAGATAGGTGCAGATCCCGGTGCCCATGGAAATCGGGAGCATCCAGTCCTTTATGAAACCGACAATCTTCGACATCATGATTCTGTTGTACCACAAATATCGCAAAAATGCCTATATTTACAATCTTGATTGGAGATTAAAGTTATTAACAGTATAACAGTATGAAAAAAGTAATCTTGATAATGGTTTCAGCAATGGCAATCGCTGCCTGTTCCAGGAAACCGGCAGGAGAACCGGTTCCTGCCCTGGATCTTTCCAACCTCGACACTACGGTTTCTCCTTCTGCAGACTTTTACAAATATGCCACCGGCGGATGGCAGCAGAACAATCCTCTCAAGCCGGAATTCGCCCGTTTCGGTTCGTTCGACCAGCTCCGTGAGGACAATGTCAAGAGACTCAACGATCTCTTCGCCAGCATGACCACGATGAAGACCAGCAAGGGCTCCGTCGAGCAGAAGATCGCGGACCTGTACAAGCAGGGACTGGATTCCGTGAAACTCAACGAGGATGGAGCCGCTCCTATCAAGAAATATGTCGACGAGATATATGCCGTAACCGACAAGGAAGGTCTTGTCAAGAAGATAGCGGAACTCCACAACGAAGGAGTCGGTCCTTTCTTCGGCGCGTATGTAGCCTCCGACCTTGCCGACAGTGACAACCAGATCCTGTATTTCGGCCAGGGAGGCCTCGGCATCGGCGACCGCGACTACTATGTCGAGAAAGAGAACGCCGGTATCAAGGAGGACTACGGCAAGTTCCTCGAGAAGATATTCACTCTCGCCGGAGTGGATGATCCTCAGAGGGCTTCAGCGAATGCTCTCGCAGTCGAGGATGCACTCGCTTTGAATTCCTGGACCAGTGTGCAGGAAAGGGATATCGAAGCCCAGTACAATGTATATTCTTCCGGCCAGCTCGAAGAAAAGTTCCCGGGCTTCGGATGGCAGGCTTACCTTGATGCAAGGGGAATCCCGGCACAAGAGAAGCTCGTCGTGGCCGAGACCGATTTCTTCGAGAAGTTCGGCACCTTGTTCGCCGATACCGACCTCCAGGTCCTGAAGGATTATGTCGCCGGACAGTTCATCGAGGATGGCTGCAACGCCTTGAGCGACGATTTCTACAAGGCTTCGTTCGACTTCTTCAGCACCCGCATGTCGGGAGTCACCGAGCAGAAGCCGCGCTGGAAGAGGGCAATGGCGGTTCCGAACGGTGTACTAGGTGAAGCTGTCGGAAAGATGTACGTGGAGAAGTATTTCCCGGAGTCTTCCAAGGAAAAGATGCTGACCCTGGTCGAGAACCTCAAGGAGGCTTTCGGACAGCATATCGACGGACTTGACTGGATGAGCGATTCAACCAAGGCCAAGGCTCACGAGAAGCTGGACAACTTCACCGTGAAGATCGGCTACCCGGACAAGTGGAAGGACTATTCCACCCTCGACATCGATCCTGAAAAGAGCTATTTCGAGAACCTGCGCGCCGCCAGCCAATGGTATGTGGCTGACAATCTCTCCAAGCTCGGCAAGCCGACGGACAAGACAGAGTGGGGCATGTCTCCTCAGACTGTCAACGCATATTACAACCCTACCACCAACGAGATCTGCTTCCCTGCGGCAATCCTCCAGCCTCCGTTCTTCAATCCTGATGCCGACGACGCGGTCAACTACGGAGCGATCGGAGTCGTTATCGGACATGAGATGTCGCACGGATTCGACGACCAGGGACGCCTCTTCGACAAGGACGGCAACATGTCTTCCTGGTGGACAGAAGAGGATGCGGCCAAGTTCAAGGCAAAGGCCGAGGTGCTTGCAGACCAGTTCGACAAGGTCGTGATCCTTCCGGCCAAGGGTGATTCTCCGGCATTGATGGCCAACGGCAAACTCTCCCTCGGAGAGAATATCGGTGACCACGGCGGACTCAGCATCGCTTTCACGGCCATGCAGAACGCTATCGCAGGCAAGGATCCCGGTCTGATCGACGGATTCACTCCTGAGCAGAGATTCTATCTCGGTTATGCCACCGTCTGGGCCCAGAACATCACCGACGAAGAAAAGGCCCGTCTCACCAAGCTCGACGTCCACTCTCTCGCAGAGAACCGCGTGAACGTCTCCCTGAAGAACTTCCAGAGTTTCTTCGATGCGTTCGGAATCAAGGAAGGCGACCCTATGTGGCGTCCTGAGGCCGAAAGGGTGAGCATCTGGTAGGTTGTCACAGAAGATTTGGACGCAACAAGGTTCATAGCCAGGCGTCTCCGATTCGGAGGGAATATCGCAATGGTCTCCATTGCGATATCCTTCCTTATCATGATCATCTCGGTTTCCGTCTCTTCGGGTTTCCGGGAGGAAATCCGTGACGGGATATCGGACCTCACCGGCGACGTGCAGCTGATGCCGGTGGACATGAATTACATCAGCGAGACTTCTCCGATCCCTGCCAGGCCGAGTTACATGGAGGACCTAGAGGCGATAGAGCAGGTCAGGAGCATATCTCCCGCGGTGTACCGTGCGGGAATAGTCAAGGTGGGCGAGAATATCCACGGGGTCCTTTTCAAGGGCGTGAAGAGGGAGAAAGGTCCTTCCGACACCGTGAAACTGGCCGTGTCGATACCTTCCCGCCTCTCTGACCTCATGGGAATACGCAAGGGTGACAGGATGCTGTCCTATTTCGTAGGGGAGAACGTGAAGGTAAGGAATTTCAACGTCACCGGCGTCTATGAAGGTGTGATGGACGGGACGGACAATATCATTGTCCTGGCCGACATCGCTGACATCCAGCGGCTGAACGGATGGGATGAGGACGAAGTCTCGACCCTGGAGATGAAACTGGTCCCTTCCTCGAGGGATGCGGCCGGGATGCGCAGGGTGTCGGACATGGTGGGGAACATCGCCCTGGAGAACGCCGGGGACGATGATGAGACCCTGATTGCCACGTCCGTCGTAAGCCGCTATCCGCAGATATTCGACTGGCTGAACCTGATAGATTTCAATGTCCTGTTCATCCTTGTCCTGATGACCATCGTGGCCGGTTTCAACATGATTTCCGGATTGCTGATAATGCTGTTCAGGCATATATCCACGATAGGTACGCTCAAGTCGCTCGGAATGAACGACAGGTCGATCGGGAAGGTATTCCTGAGAGTGGCTTCAGGGATAGTGCTGAAGGGTATGCTGTTAGGTAACGCCGCCGCTTTCCTGCTATGCGGTATCCAGAAATGGACGCATGTCCTGAAGCTGAATCCTGAGAATTATTTCGTTCCTTTCGTCCCGGTGCACGTGAATATCCCGTCAGTGCTTGCCGCGGACGCGGCCGCTTACGTCGTCATCATACTCCTTCTCCTCATCCCTTGTCTTTTCATCGCCAGGGTTGACCCTGCCCAGACTGTCAGGGCTCAATAGGGAATCAGGAGCGAACACGGCCGCTTCTTCCTTTTCAAGTTCTTCCTCTTCGGCACGTTTGGCAGCCAGCCAGACGGAGTCCGCAGGTTCGCTCGCAAACCGTGGCGCCACGCCCCTGAACTTGTCGAACTGGTTCAGGACGGCCCTTACGTATGCCCTTGTCTCCACCCCGCTGAACTTTCCGCAGTGGAGGCCGTAGGCGACGGCCACCGAGTCGCTGTTCATCATAGGCATCACCGAACACAGCCCGGACCAGGTGCTGGAACTCGCCCCCATGGTCCTTGCGAACTTGATGCAGTCCTGGACCCTGCCCTCGCCGGCGTTGTATGCGGCGAGCGTGAACTTCACCAGTTCGTCCTCGTTCGCGGCATAGCTGCGGAACATGTTCTGGAGCTTGTGGATGTAATCGGCTCCGGCCCTGATATTCTGTTCCGGATCGAGAGGATCCTTTACCTTGTGGTTCTTCGCGGTGCTCGGAATCATCTGCATCAGCCCGAATGCACCCCTAGGGGAATGCACCTGGATCCTGAATTTGGATTCGCTCCAGATCAGGGCGGCATACATCCTCCAGTCCCATCCAATACGGTTGGAATATTTCTTGAGCAGGTCGTCGTAAGGGCTGATGATACCCTCCGCCTTGCCTTCCTTCAGATATGGCTGGTATCCTCTGAAGAACCTGTCGTAAGTATAGGAATATGAAGGTGATTCACTGAAGGTATCGTACCAGCGGAGCATTTGCCGGTATTTCGGGTGGTCTGCCTTGAGGATCCATACGACTGAGGAATCGCCTATAGGGAGGGCGGTGAATTCCTCGGCTTGCGGAGCCCTGCTTGCAGGAAGCACCAGCAGGTCCAGTTTCCCTAGCCGTACTGAATCGAGGTAAGATCCCCGGGATTCGCCCAGATGGACTTCGGCGGAGTCTCCCTGGCTCATTGCGAAGCGTTTCAGGAGTTCGTAATGGAAGCCGGTGTGGTAACCGTTGTTGAGGTTGTCGAAATCACCCAGCCTTATCGCGCAGTGGAGAGTGTCCCCTCCGGTGACCGGCTCGAAGACTTTCGGAGCGTTTGCGCGCTTTTCTGTGACAGGGATTATCAGAAGTACCAGCAAAGTAGGGATCAGGTACTTCATGAATTTCTTCGTTACTCTTCTAAAACCCATTTGGGGTGAGGTTAAAAGTTTCTGCTAGTGCTCTTTCCGCCTCCGGAAAAGCCGCCCCTTCCACCACCGCCGGACATACCGCCGCCTCCGGACATGCCTCTGCCTCCGCCGCCTGACGACTCGCCGCCGCCGGACATCAAACCTCCGCTGGCGTTGACTTGCTTGTTCTGGCCAGGCTGCAGGTAGAACGGCCAGTAGATACCGAATTTGACGGAGCGCTGGGTCCTGATGAACCGGTTGGCGCTGAAATAGTCTGCTTTTTCCATAGGCCAGCCCTGTCCGGCATTCTCCAGTTTCACGAATATGCAGGCTCGTTTCCACTGCACGTTCACGAACGCGTCTATGACAGGACCGTTGTTGTACTCAATCTCCTTCTGGTTGTAGAATGCTCCTACGGCAGGGTTCCATCCAGGGGAATAGTATTTTGTGTTGTACCAGGCATTGGCACCTATCTGCATCTGCATCACGTTCTTCGTGACGTCGAACTGGAGATACCATTTAGCGTTCACCGCTAATGTAGGGAGCGGTATTACGTCCTGGTTGGAAGACATCTGGAACAGCACCCGGTTGTCCAGGTGCAGAGGTCCCAGTCTGATATTCTTTGTCAGGGAAGCGCTCAGCACGCTCATCGGTGATGCGTTCTGGCGCACCACTCCCAGGGAGTCGAAGTAGATGTTGTTGTTCAGCAGGGCATATCCGACATCGGCGCCGATATTCCATCTCGGGATTGAAAGCCTTGCCTGCACCTTGGTCGTGGAGACCTTCCCGAAGTCATTGTCCCATTTGTAGTGGTTCGAGAAGAAGTGCTGGTGATAGAATTCAGGCTCCTTGAGGCTCGTCTCGAAATGCACTCCCAGGGTGACAGGACTCTTCCTGGCTCTCCTGAAAGGATAGAGCGAGAGGCGGGCGTTGGCCTGGATGCTCATGTCGTTCTGCTCCTTGCCGAGGAATACATACTCACCCTTGGCATCCCACTGGATGTATTCCCTGAGCTGGCCTTCCACTCCGGCATATACGAAACTTGAATTCCAGACCGTGTTGGTGTTGGTCTTCAGGTAGGTAGGGTCGAAGGAATAGAAGTTCATGATCCGGTTTCCGATGCCTCCGTTCAGTTTGGATACGATGGCTTCTTCCGACCAAGGCTGGAGCCTCAGGAACAAGCGGTTCTCGAGTTTGCTCACCCTGAGTGAATCATATGAGGCCGCAGGGTTATAGAAGAAGTTACCGCGATAGAACTGCTGCCCGATGTCGCTCGTGGATGATATCTGGTCGGTGTACAGCCTGGTGAATACTGAATATTCGCTGCTGTGCCCAATGAAGGCTGTCGTGATATTATCGTAGAGGCCCAGGGTATCTGCGGTATCCCTGGCTGCTACGCGGTCGGCGAGGAGGCTGTCAAGCTTGGAGATGAGGAGGGAGTCTCCGGTAGCCAGGATGCTGTCCTTGAAAGGCTTGTCGATCTTCCTGTCCTGGATCCTGCGGATAAAAGAGAACGGGATCCTGTACTGCTGGTCCAGGAATACGGTTTTCTTCTTGACCATCGAGGAGGCGTTGCTCAGGTAGATAGGGATTTCCCTGGCGTCGAGGGTGGTATCCGTGACCATCGTTATGTCCGAGATACCTCCGTTCTCCCCACGGGTCACCTTGTTGTGGATGTAACCGGCATGCATCAGGTATTTCTTGCCCAGGTAGTTTACCGAAGCCGAGAAGTTTTTGTTCTTGGTGGTCTCGTTCTCGAGCATTCCGCCCCCGCCGAAACGGTTGTATTCCAGGGAATAGTTCAATTCCGGGAATATGTTCTGGGTGGTGAGGATGTGCAGGTTGTCGGACTCCTTCTGCTGGATCGCGAACAGGGTCCCGAAGTAAGACAGTTCCGTGTAGGCGGTCTTGGTGTTGTACATCGGAAGGGTCTTGGCAGAATAGGACCAGGATTCGTACGGATCGTAGAAAGACACTCCGTTCTCGCTCTGCCGGTTGAACCAGTTGTAGTACTGGACAGGGGATCCTGCAACTCCCAGCCAGCTAGCGTTCACGTCCTTTCGGAGGAACGGATAGTCATAGAAGCGGTAGTTGTAGTTGGTGTCCGGTTCCTGGACATGCATCTGGTGGAATTCGCGGTCGTGGGTCCACTGGATTATCCTCTTGAATTGCATCGAGTCAGTCAGGGCGAAGGTGGTGAGGACCCTCGGAGTGCTTTCCCTGATGCTGTCCCTGATGGCTTTGAGGCTGTCCTTCAAGTCGGCTATGCTGTCCGAGATGTGCTTCTTGATCTTTTCCTTCTGCTCGAAGTCGTATTTCTTGCGCTCCGACTTGGTGAGTCCGTTGTACCATGCGTCGAACGCCGCCTTCTTGCGGATGGCGGAATCGAGATAGTACAGGGAGTCCAGCCTCGGCCAGTCGATCGAATCCCCGGCGGCGCGAAGCGAATCCCTTACCTGCACGTGGGTCAATGAATCCAGGAGGGCGACGTAATACTTGTAGCGGAAAGGATCTATGTCCTTCAGGGAGTCCGGAGGGAATATGGTGTCGCGGGCGGTCAATTGCGGAACCGTGTCAATCGGGGAGAGGTAGGTGGATGTGTCGTCGGCACTCCTCCTGGAACGGCCGCGCAAGAACTGGTTCCGGTAATGGATAGTGTCCTGGGGGGCATCCGCGGACACGAACCCGAATCCCGGATCGCCTGGGCTCAAGCGCGGGCTCATGCCGATAGCCTGGAGTGCGATCACGCACACCACGACCAATGGAAACCATATTCTCTCCAGTGCCTTCTTCATAGCATCTGACTAATACAATCTTACAAAAATACTGCTTTTTTGTGAATATTTCGTATCTTTATCAATCATGATTGATTTTGAGAAGAGAATAGCTTCAGACCTCAATTCCCGCCAGGCGGAGGCGGTAACCTCCACCGAGGGAAGGGTCCGCGTGATAGCCGGAGCCGGCACAGGCAAGACCAAGGCCCTGACATACAGGTACGCCTATCTCGTGAACGTTCTGGGCATAGATCCGGCAAACATCCTCTGTCTCACTTTCACCAACAAGGCTGCCGCGGAGATGCGCCAGAGGATCGCCACGATGGTACACAGCGGAGACTACAACGACTTCGTCTGCACCATCGACGGATTCTGCGTGAAGTTCCTCCGGAAGGAGATCCACCGGCTGGGGTTCCCGAAGACATTCTCAATCATCGACGAAGAAGACCGCAAGTCCCTTGCCAAACAATGCATGGAAGAGCTCGGGATCAAGCGTACCGAGAAGACGGTCAAGGAATTCCTGGGCCAGGTAGCGGCCGCCAAGGCCCTCGACGGCTACATCGACACATACATGCTTCCGGACGTGGTCTGGTCGGACGGGATGCTGGCTTCCCCGACTGCCAATTACATCCACCGGCAGATGAAGAACTATTCCCTGGATTTCGACGACCTGGAGAACTTTACCAACTATATCCTGGACCATTTCCAGGATGCCCGGGAGTACTGGCAGGGCCAGCTGAACTACATCATGGTGGATGAGGCTCAGGACTGCAACACCGACAACTGGCAGATCATCGAGAAACTGGCCGCCGGCCACCGCAACCTTTTCGTGGTGGGGGACCCTGACCAGGCGATTTATGAATGGAGGGGAGCGAAGCCGGACAGGTTCGTCCAGTTCGCCCGCGACAAGGACATAATCCTGGATGAGAACTATCGTTCGACCCCAAGTATCCTGGGTGTAGCCAACTCGGTGATTTCCAAGAATATGAACAGGATTCCGAAGGACCTGTTCACGAGGCGTCCGGAGGGGAGGGCGGTCATCCATTACCACGGCAAGAGCGAGGCTGAAGAGATGGAATGGATCGTCAACCAGATGAAACTGCTGATGAAGTCCGGCGCCCGGCCGAACGATTTCGCAGTGCTCTACAGGGCTTCGTTCCAGTCCAGGGCGATTGAGCAGGAATTGCTGAATTCCCATATCCAGTATACAATCTGGGGCGGGACGAGGTTCTTCGAGAGGAAGGAGATCAAGGACTGCCTGGCTTACCTGAAGCTCATCTGCGACAGCGGGGACGACCTCTCCTTCGAGAGGATAGTCAACGTGCCGGCCAGGAAACTGGGCAAGAAATACGTGGAGTCCCTGAAGGAGCGCGCCGCGCAGGAAGGGCGCAGCCTTTACGGAACGATGTGCGCCCATGCGGAAGAGGGTTCTCCGGCCGCCGGCTTCGTCTCGCTGATCGAAGGATCGAAGGAATATTCCCGGAAGGCCTTGGTGTCCGACCTGCTGAACCGCGTGCTCGACAGGAGCGGCCTCAAGAAGATGTACAGGGAGGACCAGGACGAGGACCGGCTCGAGAACATCGAGGAACTGCTGCAGAGCATCCGGTTGTATGAGAGTCAGCGCGGCGAGGACGACGTGGACCTTGCCGAATACCTTCAGGACATCGCCCTGTACACCAACCAGGACTATCGTAAGGACACTCCTACTGTGAAGCTGATGACGGTGCACCAGGCCAAGGGCCTCGAGTTCCCTTACGTGTTCGTGATCGGGCTGAGCGAGGGAATGTTCCCGAACATGAGGACTATCCGCGAATACAAGAAGAACGGCGAGGAAGAGGAGCGCAGGCTGATGTACGTGGCCATTACGAGGGCGGAGAAGGCCCTGTTCCTGACCGAGTCGGAGGGATTCAACGTTTCCACGAAGATGAACAAGTACCCTTCCAGGTTCCTGACGGAGATCCAAAGGAACATGTTCGTGACCGAAGGCTATGTGCCTGAAGACCTGTGGCGCGGTACGAGGAATATGATGCACGTCCTCGACGAAGAGAGTTTCCACGACAGCTTCGAGCGGGAAAGGAGCGAATACATGACTCCTTTCAAGGTCGGTGACGTGGTGTGCCACAACATATTCGGAGAAGGGAAGATAGTCGGGGCGAACAAGGAATCGACAACATTCGAAGTCCGTTTTGCGGACGGACAGACCAGGCATCTGCGGGCGACTTTCCTGCGTCCTGCGGATTTGCCGGAATAATACGAAGCCATATGAAGAAGACACCCAAGATTTACAGGACGGACCCATACCTGGAGCCTTACAAGGAAGCGATAGAGGCTCGCCACAGCCGGATACTCAAGGCTCGTGAGCGGATATCAGGACCTGATCCGGATGCTTTCGTGCGCAGTATCAACAACCATCTCTACTATGGTCTCCACAAGGAGGCTGACGGGTCCTGGGTGATCCGGGAATGGGCGCCGAACGCGACGAAGATATACCTGATCGGTGAATTCAACAACTGGAAGCGGACGAGTGCTTACGAGTTCAAGATAGCCGGGCAGGGGAACTGGGAACTCCGGCTGGATCCCATGTTCCTGAGCCACGGGGAGCTGTACAAGCTGTTCATCGAATGGCCGGGCGGCGGAGGCGAGCGTATTCCGGCTTATTGCAAGAGACTCGTGCAGGATCCGGTCACGAAGATTTTCTGTGCCCAGGTCTGGGACCCTGCGGAACCATATCCATGGAAACATGACAAGGTGCTCAGGAGGCCCCATCCGCTGATTTACGAATGCCACATTGGAATGAGTTCAGAGGAACGGAAGGTGGCTTCCTTCGACGAATTCCGCCTGAATGTGCTTCCGAGGGTCAAGAAGCTTGGATATGACACCATCCAGATAATGGCTCTCCAGGAACATCCGTACTATGGTTCCTTCGGTTACCAGGTCTCCAACTTCTTCGCCGTGAGTTCGCGTTTCGGGACTCCGGACGAATTCAAGCACCTGGTGGACGAGGCTCACCGGATGGGAATCGCCGTGGTGATGGACATCGTACATTCCCACAGCGTGGACAACGCGGCCGAAGGTCTGAGCCTTTTCGACGGCAGGGAAGACCTCTACTTCTATCAGGGTCCGCAGGGACACCATCCTGCCTGGGGTTCCAGGTGTTTTGACTACGGAAAGGACGAGGTGGTGAGGTTCCTGCTGAGCAACTGCAAGTTCTGGCTGGAAGAATACCACCTGGACGGGTTCAGGTTCGACGGAGTGACCAGCATGATCTACTGGGACCACGGTCTCGGCAAGGATTTCGGGGATTATTCTCTGTATTTCGACTCTGGTGTGGACGAGAACGCCGTGACTTACCTTGGCCTGGCCAACATGCTGATCAAATCCATGAAGCCTTCAGCCATCACCATTGCCGAGGATGTGAGCGGTATGGCCGGGTTGGCGGCCCCATTCGAGGCAGGTGGAGTCGGCTTCGATTTCCGTATGGCCATGGGCATCGCCGACCATTGGATCAAATGGATCAAGGAGAAGAGGGACGAGGAGTGGAGTCCGGGAGAGATGTGGTACGAGCTGACCAACAAGCGTTCGGACGAGAAGACTGTCAGCTATGCTGAATGCCACGACCAGGCTCTCGTTGGTGATAAAACCCTGATTTTCAGGTTAATGGATAAGGAGATGTACTTCTCCATGAATATGGAGTCCACCAATGCGGTCGTGGACAGGGGCATGGCTTTGATCAAGCTGATACGCCTTTCTACCATTGGTACGGCCGGAGATGGTTACCTGAATTTCATGGGCAACGAGTTCGGTCATCCTGAGTGGATAGATTTCCCGAGGGAGGGAAATGGCTGGAGCTACGAGCATGCCCGCCGGCAGTGGTCCCTGGCAGACGCTTACTACCTGCGTTACCACTGCCTGCAGGAGTTCGACAAGGAGATGATACACCTTGTAAAACGATACGGCGTGCTTACAGAGGCTCCTGAGCTGCTGAGGGCTGACGAAGAGAAGAAAATCTTGATTTTCAAGCGCAAAAGCCTTATCTTTGCCCTCAATTTCAACCCGGTTGAATCGTTCTCCGATTATGCATTCCCGGCCCCTGATGGAAACTATGTGAAGGTTCTCGATTCCGATGAAAAGAGATTCGACGGTTTCTCAAGGCTGGATGGTGACGGGGAACATTTCACCGTGGGCGGGAACCTTATCCTTTATCTGCCGAGCCGGTGCGCAATCGTGCTGACAGACAAGGCAGGAATGAAATAATTGTTTTTACTGACGAATATGGCTTTTTTGAAATTCAACAAGTCAGAACTGGTCAACCTTTCATATTCATTGAAAAGGGAGATCATAAGCGCCAACAAGACGGGAGCTTACTGCAATACTTCCATAGTCACTTGCAACACCCGTCGCTACCACGGCCTTCTGGCCGTCCCTGTGGACGCTTTCGGAGGCAGGATGCATCTGCTTCTGTCCTCTATGGATGAAAGCCTTGTGCTTGAAGGCAAGCAGTTCAATCTGGGAATCCATTGCTACGGAGACATCTATGAGCCGCGCGGCCACAAGTACATCATCGATTTCGAGGCTGATCCACTGCCTAAGATTACCTACAAGGTAGGTGAAATGGTTTTCACCAAGACTATCCTACTTGTTCCGGATACCGATCAGGTGATGATCCGGTACGACCTGGTGAACGCTCCTTCAAAGGTGCGTCTCCTGCTGACCCCTTTCCTGGCTTTCAGGGACATCCATTCCCTTACGAGCGAGAATCCTTCTGCAAGGACTGAAGGCTGGGAAATTCAGAACGGAATGGCCTGGTGCATGTATGATGGTTTCCCTGACCTGAACCTGCAGTTCAATACCAAGGAGGTTGCGTTCAAGAGCACACCTTGCTGGTACAAGGGGATTACTTATTCGGATGAGTATCGTCGTGGATTCGACTGCCGCGAAGACCTTTATGTCCCTGGACATTTCGAGGCCGACATGAAGCCTGGGGATGCCATCGTGTTTTCTGCCGGTGTGGACCAGGTGGCCGCCAGCCAGCTGAAGAGGAAGTTCGACACTTTGGCCGCAAAGGTGCCGCAGATCACCAACTATCACGACCATCTGCTGCATTGCGCTGACCTCCTTATCAGGGACCGTAACGGTCGCAAGAAGATTACGGCAGGATTTTCCTGGATGTATACGGGACTTCTGAGGGAGACCCTGGAGGCTGCTCCGGGCCTTACTTTCTATGCAAACGGCAACAAGGCCTTGTTCGAGGAAATCCTCGACAACCTTATCGCAGACGAGCAGGAGAGGCTCTTCCACAAGACTACCCAGGTCGAAGCTCCTCTCCGTCTGGCCGGAGCCCTCGAGCAATATATCGAGTTCGGTGCCGACGCGAAGGCGGTCTGGAAGAAGTACGGTCCTACAGTCAAGGGAGTCCTTGAAAGCTACCTGCCGGGTAGGCGTAGCGAGGTTGCAATGCAGCCTAACGGACTTCTCTGGGCTCAGCTCGACCATTGGGCCCTTTCATGGATGAATGCATACATCAACGGCAATCCTGTGACCGAAAGGGCCGGATACCAGGTTGAAACGAATGTATTCTGGTACCAGATGATCAGTTTCGCTCTCAGGATGGAGAAGACATACGGTCCTAAGGACAGCAAGTTCGTCCAGGACTGGACGAGGATCGAAAAGTTGGTGGAGGATAATTTCCAGCCGTTGTTCTGGAATCCTCAGGCCGGTTACCTGGCCGACTATGTGGACAATGAAGGCCAGCACATGGAAGTGCGTCCGAACATGCTCTATGCATTGCTCGGCGGAGATAAGCTCATTGACCCCGAAGTTGCATATTCGGTCCTCCGGGTCATAGACAACGAACTCGTGACGCGCAGGGGGATCAGGACGCTTTCTCCTCGCGATCCTATGTACAAGGGTGTCTATGAAGGCTCGCAGACCGAGAGGGATCTCGCTTACCACGGTGGCAGCACCAGGGTGTACCTGCTTTCGCCTTACATCGAGATCTGCTTCAAGATGAGGGGACCGTCCTTCGTCAGCAGGGCCCAGTGGCTTGTGAACGGCTTCTTTGAAGACTTGAACAAGCACGGTGTCGGAGCATTCTCGGAGCTTTATGACGGAGACCCGCCTCACGAGCCGCATGGAGCGATTTCGTCAGCGGTCGGAACGGCAGCTCTTCTGAAGGTAGATTATTTCATCTCTAAATACAAGGAGGCATAGTCATGAGAGTTTTGATGTTCGGATGGGAGTTTCCTCCCCATATCGCCGGAGGTCTTGGAACTGCCTGTTACGGTATAGTCAAGGGCTTGGCAAACAACGGAGTCGAGACAATTTTCGTGATGCCTTCCGCATCCGGTGACGAGGACCAGAGTGCGGCCAGGATCATCAATGCCAGCGACGTCCCGGTCGAGTCCGTCAGTTCTTCGGTTGACGAATTCCTGGACAAGGTCAAGTTTGTCCGTATCGGATCCAACATGATTCCTTACGTGGATCCTGACGAGTTCCAGGAAATGGTTGAATCCGAGAAGAGGCTACAGCAGGAATCATTCGCCAAGCACATCGGACAGAAGTTCCGTTTCTCTGGACGCTATGGCTCCAACCTGATGGAGGAAGTCGCCCGGTATGCAATGGTCGGAGGTACCATCGCAATGGAGCACAAGGATGAGTTCGATCTCATCCACGCCCACGACTGGCTTACCTATCTGGCCGGAATAGCCGCAAAGGAACTTACCGGCAAGCCTCTTATAGTCCACGTGCATGCCACTTCCTATGACCGCGGTACCGAAGACATGATCGACAGCCGCGTCTATGCCATCGAGAAAAGGGGGATGGAAGCAGCCGACAAGGTCATAACGGTAAGCGACCTGACCAGAAACATAGTCATCAACAAGTACGGAATCGATCCGGAGAAGGTAGTCACCGTCCACAACGCAGTGGATTTCAGCGGCCGTGAGAACATGCAGGTCGAAAGGGGCATCAAGGAAAAGGTGGTCACCTTCCTTGGAAGGATCACTTTCCAGAAGGGTCCTGAATATTTCATCGAAGCTGCGGCCGAAGTCCTCAAGAGGACGGACAACGTACATTTCGTGATGGCCGGAAGCGGAGACATGATGAACCGCTGCATCCGCCACGTCGCCCGCCTGGGAATATCCGACAAGTTCCATTTCACCGGCTTCCTGCGCGGTGCCGATGTCCAGAAGATGTTTGCGATGTCGGACGTCTACATCATGCCGTCGGTGTCCGAACCGTTCGGAATCTCCCCGCTGGAGGCGATGCGCACCAACGTGCCTTCGATCATTTCCAACCAGTCCGGAGCAGCCGAAGTGCTGAAATATGCCTTCAAGGTGGATTTCTGGGATGTCGCGGCCATGGCTGACGACATCTATGCCCTCCTGAACTATCCTGCGCTGGCCGACTTCGCCGCCAAGCAGGGCTATGATGAGGTGAACCGCCTCAAATGGAATATGGCTACGGCCAAGATGAAGAAAGTATATGAATCCGTAATAAACAAATAAAAGGAGAACAGTTATGAAAAAGAGCATCTGTCTATATTTCCAGGTCCATCAGCCTACCAGACTCAGGCTGTACAGGTTCTTCGACATTGGAAGGGACTCTCATTATTATGACGATTTCACTGACAGGACCATCCTCCAGAGGATAGCCCGGCGGTGCTATCTCCCTATGAACAAGCTCCTTCTCGACCTGATTGAGAAGCACAAGGGAGATTTCAAGGTAACGTTCTCCATCACGGGTTCCGCCCTCGAGCAGTTCGACAGGTACGAACCTGAGGTGATAGACAGCTTCAGGAAGCTGGCCGATACCGGGTGCGTGGAATTCCTCGCGGAGACATATTACCATTCCCTGGCTTCTCTGGCCTCGGCTTCCGAGTTCAAACATCAGGTTGAAAAGCACTCCAAGGCCATCGAGGATCATTTCGGAGTCAAGCCGACCGCTTTCAGGAACACCGAGCTGATATATTCCGACGCCATCGGCAAGCAGGTCTATGACCTCGGCTTCAAGACGATGCTTACCGAAGGGGCGAAGCATATCCTTGGATGGAAGAGCCCGGATTATATCTATACCGATCCTCTCCAGAAGCATCTGAAGCTCCTGCTGCGCAACTATACCCTGAGCGATGACATCGCTTTCAGGTTCTCCGACAAGGGATGGAAGGACTGGCCTCTCACCGGGGAGAAGTTCCTCTCCTGGCTGAAGGCTGCCGACGGAGACATCGTGAACCTGTTCATGGACTACGAGACCTTCGGAGAGCACCAGAAGGAAGCTTCCGGAATATTCGAATTCATGAGGTACATGCCTGAGGCCCTGCTAGGCGACGGTTCTTTCGAGTTTACGACTCCTACCCTTGCCGCCAGGAAGCTCAAGGCAATCGCCGAGATCGAGGTCCCGGATGCGATTTCCTGGGCCGACGAAGAGAGGGACATCACCGCCTGGCTCGGCAACGAGCTCCAGCAGGATGCCTACAACAAGCTCTACGAGCAGACCGAGAAACTCTCCCTCGTCAACGATCCGGTGCTGTGGGAGGATTTCGGACATCTCCAGGAGAGCGACCACTTCTATTACATGAGTACCAAGTTCTTCTCCGACGGGGAAGTCCACAGCTACTTCAATCCGTACAACACACCTTACGAGGCCTTCATCAACTACATGAACGCACTCAGCGACTTCATCATCAGGATCGACGATGCTGTCGCCACGTTCACCCGCATGTCTGAAGCTAATTTCAAGGCCGGCAATCCGGAAGCGAAGGCCCCAGCGAAAACCCCGAAACCGAAAACCACGAAAACTGCAAAGGCAGTGAAACCAGTCAAGAAAAAATAATTAAATGGCAAACGAACTGATCAATCCCGACTACCTCTTCGAAGTCAGCTGGGAAGTATGTAACAAGGTTGGAGGAATATACACGGTCATAGCTACCAAATCGCTCTACCTCAAACAGCAACTTCATAAACACCATATCCTCATCGGACCTGATGTCTGGATGGATACCGAAAGCAACCCTGATTTCATAGAGGATACACACCTCTACAGTCTATGGAAAACCCAAGCCGCCTCCGAAGGCCTCAGAGTGCGTGTCGGAAGGTGGAACGTGCCCGGAAATCCGATAGCTATCCTTGTGGATTTCAAGCAGTTCCTTACGAAGCAGAACGATATCCTTACCGAATACTGGAAGCGCTTCGGCGTGGATTCCATCACCGGCAACTGGGACTATCGCGAGAACGTCTTGTTCGGATATGCGGCAGGTCATGTGATCGAGAGTTTCTACAGGTTCAACCTGAACGCATCGGACAAGGTCGTCGCACAGTTCCACGAGTGGCAGACCGGTTCCGGACTCTTGTACTTGAAGACTACATCACTTCCGGTTGCTACGGTATTCACGACCCACGCCACCGTGGTCGGCCGTTGCATCGCAGGCAACAATCTTCCGCTGTACGATTCGATGAATCTCTACGACGGAGACCAGAAGGCCCAGCAGTTCGGCGTGACCGCGCTCCATTCCATCGAGAAGGCTTCCGCCCAGAATGCCGATGCATTCACGACGGTGAGCGAGATTACGGCCAAGGAGTGCGAACGGTTCCTCAAGCGTCCGGTTGATGTCGTAACTCCTAACGGATTCGAGAATTCCATCACCCCGGCCACTGACGAGGAATATGATGCCAAGCGCAAGGCCGCGAGGGAGAGGCTCATCGAGGTCGCTACAGCAATGTCCGGCGAGGAGGTATCCAAGGATGCCATCCTGATCGGAATCGGTGGACGATATGAATACCGCAACAAGGGTATCGATGTATTCATCGACGCCCTGAAGAAACTGTCCGATACAGAACCTGAAGGTCGTGACATCCAGGCTTTCATCATGATCCCTTCCGGCCATAACGGAGCCGACAAGGAGCTGGTTTCCAAGCTTGAGGGCAAGAGCCCGCAGTACACAACCCAGGTCTCCCATTACCTGATGAACCCTGAATATGACGTGATTACGCGCCGCTTCAGGGAACTTGGATTCAACAATGCCAAGGGCAGCCGCGTGAAGGTGTATTTCATTCCGTCATACCTGAACGGGAGCGACGGCGTATTCAACATGAAGTACTACAACCTTCTCGCAGGCCTGGACCTCACCCTGTTCCCTTCGTATTACGAGCCGTGGGGTTATACCCCGCTGGAAAGCCTTGCTTTCCGTATCCCTACCCTCACGACGAGCCTTTCCGGCTTCGGCCTCTGGGTCAGGTCCCACTATGGGAAGGAGCATCCTGGCATCACCGTGACCGACCGCAGCGATTCGAACTATTTCGATGTCGTGGACAGCGTGGTGGACAGGATCAAGGAAATCGCTTCCCTTGACGGCGATGGCCGCAGGAAGTACATGGATTCCGCACGGGATGTCTCTACTATAGCCCTCTGGGAGAACCAGATACGCTATTATCAGGAAGCGTATTCAATCGCGCTCGGCAAAGTGATCGAGGCGCAGGGAGCATTCCCTGGCGAGTATAACGAGGACCAGCCGGTGGAATACAAGAAGATCGGAGTCAACGATCCGTCCTGGAAGAGCGTGATGGTGACCCGCCATCTGCCGGATGCGATCTCAGGCCTCGAGACCCTGTCCAAGAACCTCTGGTGGTGCTGGAACGAGTCCGCGAAGTCCCTGTTTAAGTCCATCGATCCGGAAATATGGGACAAGACCAAGCACAACCCTATGGCGTTGCTCGACGTGGTCAGCCTGAAGAAGTTCAAGGCCCTTGCCAAGGATGAGGAATTCGTCGGCCGGCTCAATGCCGTCATGGATGAGTTCAATGACTACATGGCCCTCAAATCCCAGAGGACGGATCCTATGGTGGCCTACTTCTGCATGGAGTATGGTCTGGATACATCCCTGAGGATCTATTCGGGAGGTCTCGGTCTGCTCGCGGGTGACTACCTTAAGGAGACGAGCGACATGAACGTCAACCTGGTCGCGGTCGGACTGCTTTACCGCTACGGCTATTTCACCCAGGTCATCACCGGCAACGGCATGCAGATCGCCCGCTACGACGCCCAGGATTTCACCAAGATTCCGGCCCAGCCGGTATTGGACGCGGACGGCAACTGGATGACCACCAGCGTTGCTTTCCCTGGAAGGACCATAACCGCCAGGATATGGAAGGTCGGAGTAGGCCGTACGGACCTGTATCTCCTTGACACCGACTACGAAGCCAATATCCCTGAAGACCGCGAGGTTACCTACCACCTCTACGGAGGCGACTGGGAGAACCGTCTCAAGCAGGAACTCCTGCTGGGAGTCGGTGGAATCAGGGCTCTCAGGAACCTGGGCATCGAGCCTCAGATCTATCACTGCAATGAAGGACATGCCGCATTCACGGGACTCGAGAGGCTTCGTGAATATATCCAGAACGACAACCTGGACTTCGGCGAGGCCATGGAGGTGGTCAGGTCTTCATCCCTGTTCACGACCCACACTCCGGTTCCTGCCGGCCACGATGCATTCGATGAGGGGCTTCTCAGGAAATACATTGGTCATTACCCTCAGCGCCTGAAGATCGACTGGGAGACCATGATGGGTCTCGGTAAGGCGAATGTAGAGGATCGAGGCGAGAAATTCTCGATGAGTTTCCTGGCGGCCAACTGTTCCCAGAATGTGAACGGAGTTTCCTGGCTCCACGGAGAAGTCAGCAAGGACATATTCAACAGGATGTATCCTGGATACCTTCCTGAGGAGCTGTATATCAGTTACGTTACCAATGGTGTGCATTACCCAACCTGGACATCTGCTGAGTGGAAGAAGATACATGCCAGGGTGTTCGGGCCTGAGTTCAAGACCCATCACTATGACAAGTCCTGCTTCGACGGAATATACGAGGTTCCTGATTCCGAGATATGGGAGACCAGGAAACATCTGAAATCCAGGCTTATAAAGGTCGTGAAAAACAGGATTTCCGACCCGAACCTCTGCAACCATTATTCTCCTAGCCAGATCGTGGCTATCAAGGAGAACCTGAGGGATGATGTCCTCACGATCGGTTTCGCAAGACGTTTCGCTACATACAAGAGGGGAACCCTCCTGTTCACCGACCTTGACCGTCTTGCCGCGATAGTGAACGATCCTGAGCATCCGGTACAGTTCCTCTTCGCAGGAAAGGCCCATCCAGCCGACAAGGCCGGACAGGACCTCATCAAGAGGATCATCGAGATCTCCAAGCAGGATCGTTTCATCGGCAAGATCGTATTCGTACCTGGATATGACATCTCCCTCGCCAAGAGGCTCGTGCAGGGCGTGGACGTGTGGATGAACAACCCTACCAGGCCTCTCGAGGCTTCCGGAACTTCCGGTGAGAAGGCTGCCATGAACGGTGTGATGCACTTCTCCGTCCTGGACGGATGGTGGGTCGAGGGCTACAGGGAAGGAGCCGGATGGGCGCTTCCAAGGGAAAGGTCCTACGACGACCAGAACTACCAGAACGAACTGGATGCCGCTACCATCTATACAATCATCGAGAACGAGATAGCTCCTGCCTATTACGATGTGGACAAGGAGCAGGGTCTTTCTCCGGTTTGGTGCGGCTACATCAAGAACACCGTGGCGAAGGTTGCAAGCAACTTCACCACCAACAGGATGCTTACCGACTATTGCAACCAGTACTACATCCCTCAGGCGAAGCGCAACTCAGAGCTGGTGGCCGATGATTATCACGAAGCAAGGCAGATCGCACGCTGGAAGAAGAAGCTGCTCCGCCAGTGGAAGAACGTGGAAGTTATTTCGCAGACCCAGCCGGATCCTTCATACACCCTGTCTATGGACAACAACCTGAAGGTGGAGGTCGTACTCAACCTGGCCGACCTCAGTCCTGAGGACATAGGCGTAGAGATTCTGTTCGCGACCACCGACCACAAGCAGAAGCTCCATATCCAGGAGACCAACGAACTCAAGTGCGTTGACTTCAACGATGGCGTGGCGACCTACAGGGCCGAATTCATTCCGGACAAGACGGGTATGTACCAGGTTGCGACCAGGATGTACGCCAAGAATCCGCTTCTGCCTCACAGACAGGACTTTGAGTTAGTGAAATGGTTATAGCGACCGGTTTTTTCGACGGTGTCCATCTCGGACACCGTTTTGTGATAGAACAGCTTGTGAAGGCTGCAAGGGACAGAGGGGACGAGAGTATGATCGTCACCTTCTGGCCCCACCCCCGGAACGTCCTGCAGGATGATGCCCGGAATCTGAGGCTGCTGACCTCCCTGAAGGAGAAGGAACAGTTGCTGAGAAGCATCGGCGTGGACAGGATCGAGGTGCTGCCTTTCACTAAGGAGTTCAGCCGGTTGACTACCCGCGAGTACTTGCAGGAATATGTCATCGGCAGGTTCGGCGGGAAGGCGGTCCTGCTCGGCTATGACAACCGTGTGGGAGGTGACAGGCTGACTACGGAGCAGATCAGGGATGTGGCTCTCGGACTCGGACTCGAAGTCATCCGTACCGAAAGTGTTTCCGCAGGAGGTGACACAGTGATCAGTTCCACCAAGATCCGCGAGGCTATCGCAAGGGGAGACGTGGAGTCTGCCTCCGGGATGCTCGGTTACGGATATTCGCTGACCGGAGTAGTGGTGGCCGGCAACAGGCTGGGCCGCACGATAGGCTTCCCGACAGCGAACATCCAGCTTTATGAGCCTCTGAAACTGGTGCCGGGTAATGGAGTATATTCAGTTGAGGTAGAGACCGTCGGAAGAAAGCTCAGGGGCATGTGCAACATCGGGGTGCGGCCTACCGTTGGCAGCGGGAACCAGCGCACCATCGAAGTGAATATCTTCGATTTCGACGAGGACATCTACGGCCTGGACCTCAAGGTCACGTTCCTCCGCAAGATCCGCGATGAACGCAAGTTCGACTCCCTTTCCGACCTGAGGCTCCAACTCGTCAAGGACCGCGAAGACTGCACCTCCGGAAGGATTTAGGATTATTCAGAATTAATTCCTATCTTTGCGATGAAACGAACGAAACGGGTTCCGCCGGTTAAGGCGGAACTCGGTTCGGTTTTATGAAAGCTAAAAGAAACACAAAAATACATTATGGCTGATATCCATTACATGACCCAGGAAGGGTTGGACAAACTGAAAAAGGACCTTGCAGAGGCTCTGGCACAGCGCCCTGTGATCTCTGCTGCCATCGCCGAGGCAAGGGAGAAGGGAGACTTGTCGGAGAATGCCGAATATGATGCCGCCCGTGAGGCCCAGGGCCTTCTCGAGGTGAAGATCGCCAGGCTCAAGGACTTGGTAGCCAATGCCAAGATCATAGATGAGTCGCAGGTAGGCACGGACAAGGTCTCGATGATGAACAAGGTGAAGGTGGAGAACATCGCTATGAAGCAGGTGATGGAATTCACCATAGTAGGAGAGACCGAGGCGGACTTCGCCCACGGCAAGCTCGCCGCGACTACTCCTATCGCTAAAGCCCTTATAGGACACTCCAAGGGCGAAATAGTCGAGGCGCAGGTCCCTTCAGGCGTCCTCAAGTTCAAGATTCTGGATATATCACTCTGACGGAGATGGCAACGATTTTCACAATGATCGCGAAGGGTGAGATCCCTTCCTTCAAGGTAGCCGAGAACGAAGAGTTCTACGCATTCCTCGACATCAATCCGCTGGCCAAGGGGCACACCCTGGTCATCCCGAAGAACGTGGAGGACGACTACATCTTCCATCTAGACGAAAAGACCTACGAAGGTCTCTGGTCCTTCGCCCGCAAGGTGGCCGTCGCCCTCAAGGCAGCGGTTCCGTGCAAGAGGGTGGGAGTAGCCGTTCTTGGAATGGAAGTTCCTCATACCCATATACATCTGGTTCCGCTCCAAAGCGAAGGGGACCTGGATTTCAGGAAGGAAAAGCTGAAGCTCTCCCCTGAGGAGAACCAGGCAATCGCAGATGCAATATTCGCTGAATATGAAAAACTGTAAGCTCATCTTCGCCGCTGCGGCCGTACTCATGGCTGCTTCGTCATGCGCCGACAAGGCACAGATCAAGGGAAAACTCTCCGGCGCTCCGGACGCTGAAGTCGTCGTGACGCAGCTCTCCGGCAGTTCTTTCAACGTGCTGGACACGGTGAAGACCGATGCCGCCGGTGAATATTCATACAAGATGAGGATCGAAGCCGGACAGCCGGAGTTCGTCTATATCTTCAAGGGCGATACCAAGGTAGCGTCCCTGCTGCTGCAGAAGGGCGACAAGGTGAAGGTCGTTTCCGATACCCTCGGGCAATATTCCGTCGAGGGCTCCGAAGAGAGTGCCAAGCTCAAGCAGGTGGAGGATGATTATGCTTCCTTCATCGGCAGGTTCGAGTCCGCGGTGGAGGAAGGCGACGGTCCGCGTGCTTCCAGGGAATATGTCGATTACTACCGTTCCCGTGTCAAGTACATCATGGAGAACAGCAAGTCCCTGACGGCCATCCCGGTACTGTACCAGAAGGTGAACGAGAGCTTCCCGGTTTTCAGCCAGTCCACGGATGCTCTTCATTTCCAGCATGTCCATGATTCCCTGATGACGGTATATCCGAAGTCCAGGTATGTCGCCGGACTGGCCCGCGAGGCTGAAAGGCGTGCCAACGCCATGACTATGGACCTGACTATGCAGAATGCGCGCGAAACCACATTCCCTGAGATCGAACTCCCTTCGATGGACGGGAGCAAGGTTTCCCTGGGCAGTGTCGATTCCAAGGCGGTACTGGTTTATTTCTGGCAGGCATCGGATGCATCCCAGAAGATGTTCAACCAGGATGTGCTCCTTCCGCTGTACAACCAGTACCATCCGAAGGGGCTTGAGATCTATGCCGTTTCGCTGGATACTGACAAGGGTGTGTGGGCGAGTGCGGTGAAGAGCCAGAACCTGCCATGGATCAATGTCTGCGATGGCCGTGGCGCTGCAAGTCCGGCCGCGGTCGTGTACAACATCTCCTCCCTGCCGGTGGCTCACCTGATCGTCGACGGCAGGCTCAGTCCAGTGGAAATCAAGAGCGAGAATGATCTCCGCCGCGTCCTTGCAGCGAACCTGTAGGGTATATGGGGCGTCCGCTGAAATCCATCCTTCCTTGTCTTCTTGTGCTGATGAGCGTCTGCCTTTCCGCGCAGACAAGGGAAGCCAATTATGATGAATCCAAGGTTCCGGCCTATGAGTTGCCGGAACCTTTGGTTTTTTCCAGCGGTAAGCCTGTCAGTAACAGGCGCCAGTGGAAGAAGCGCCGGGCCGAACTCATGGAACTGTTCCGCGAAAGGATGTACGGCCGGGAGCCTTCCGCACCGAAGGACATATCCTTTGAAGTGACGAAAGTCATCCCTGATGCCTTCGGCGGCCTTTCTACCATGAAGGAGGTCAGGATCATGCTGGATCCTTCTGGAGAGCATTATCTCGTAATGCTGATGTTCGTTCCGAACGGGGCGGGGAAGCCGGTCCCGGCCTTCTTGGGAATCAATTTCAAGGGCAACCATACTACGACGGACCTGGAGGAGGTATCCCTTCCGGATGAGGTTCAGCTTCGGAATTACGGACCAGGTTACCAGGTACCGGAGAGGGGACTGAATGCGCGCCGCTGGCCTTATGAATATATCTTGGAACATGGTTATGCGGTCTGCACTTTCTGCGTGCATGACCCGGAACCGGACCTGAAGGGCCACTACGATTACGGCATCCGCAAGGTTTATGACGGAGGTTCGCCAAGACCTGATTCCTGGGGCTCCGTTTCGGCATGGGCATGGTCCCTGTGCAGAGCGTTGGATTATTTGTGCAAGGATCCATCCGTCGACGCAAGGCGCGTAGCTGTCATAGGCCACTCGCGGCTCGGGAAGACTGCGCTGTGGGCAGGAGCCATGGACCGGCGTTTCGCCATGGTGGTCGCGAATGATTCCGGATGCAGCGGTGCTGCCCTGTCCCGCAGGGTATACGGGGAGAACCTGGGAATTATCAACACATCCTTTCCATATTGGTTCTGCAGCAATTACAAGGAATACAACGATGCGGAAGCATCCTTACCTTTCGACCAGCATGAATTGATTGCCATGATCGCACCAAGGCCTGTCTATGTGGCCAGTGCGAGTGAAGACCTCTGGGCAGACCCGTACGGCGAATACCTCAGCCTTGTGTACGCCACTCCGGTGTACAGGCTGTTTGGGTACGATGGCTTCTCGGATACATCGATGCCTGCTGCAGGCGACTCCAAGGTCATCGGAAGAATGGGGCACCATATCCGCGAAGGCCAGCATGACTGCATCCTCTACGACTGGGAACGCTTCATCACCTTCGCCGACAGATTCTTGAAGAAATAAAAGATGTGGCCCTATCCGAGCCTTTCGAGTGCGAAGCCGATGCGGGAGACCGTGTCGGTTTTTCCTATCCTGACGATGATGTCTGCGATTCCGAGTCCGCTGGCTGAGCCGGCGAGGGCGAGGCGGGTAGCATTCATAACCTTGCCCATCGGCCATTCCTTGCCCTTGATGAACTCCTCGAGGGCGGATTCGAAGGCTTCTACAGTCCAGTCTCCGTCATATCCACTGACGAAGGAGGCCACTTCCTGCACCATCGCGGATATTTCCGGTTTCCAGAACTTGTCCACGTCCTTGGCCAGGAACGGAGCCGTAAGGGTGTCGTCATAAACCTTCGCACGAGGGTCCACAGGCCTGTTCGATGCCTGTTGTTCTACCGCAGCCCCGGCCTTGATCCCGAAGGTTTCGAAATCTTTCGGAGCTACGAACAGGTAGGATGCGATGGTCCAGAAGTCCTTGACGAAGGTCGCCCTCTCCTTTGTGAAGGCAACCACGCTGCGGACATAATCCTTCGTGAATATATGCTTGGAAAGGTCGCCGCCGGCCGGATTGAACTGTGCACCTGCGGTCAGCGCGCATTTAGGGCACTCGACTACGTTGATACCATGGCCTTCCAGGACCGGGACCAGCAGATCCGTAAGTTCCCCGTCGGATTTCATCCTGAGATATTCCTTATTGAACCACTTGGCCTTCTCCGGGTTGAACTTCGCTCCTGATTTGCCGACCTTGTCCAGGGAGAACGCAGCGATCAGCTCCTCCATCGAGAATATCTCCTGCTCGGTACCCGGATTCCAGCCTAGCATGGCGAGGAGGTTCACGAAGGCTTCAGGGAAGTAACCGTCTTCGCGGTAGCCGTGGGATGTCTCGCCAGTCTGGCTCTTCCACTCAAGAGGGAATACCGGGAATCCCATCTTGTCGCCGTCGCGCTTGCTGAGCTTGCCGTTTCCGACCGGCTTGAGCAGCAGCGGAAGATGGGCGAAACGAGGCTGGGAGTCTTCCCATCCGAAAGCCTTGTACAACATATAATGCAGAGGTAGGGAAGGGAGCCATTCTTCTCCGCGGATGACTTCGCTGATCTCCATGAGGTGGTCGTCCACGATGTTGGCGAGGTGGTAAGTAGGAAGCTCGTCAGCCCTTTTCCAAAGGACTTTGTCGTCCAGGGTGTCGGTGTTGACCTCGATATGTCCCCTGATCAAGTCGTCCATCGCGACTATGGTGTCCTTCGGCATCTTGAAGCGGATGGTCCAGTCCGAAGTCTCCTCCAGGAGTCTGGCTACCTCCTCTTCAGGAAGGGTAAGGGAGTTGCGCAACTGCATCCTGGTGGTCTGGTTGTAGATGAAGGTGCTGCCGGACGCTTCGGCCTCTGCACGTGCTTTCTCGAGGGCTTCCGATGAATCGAAGGCATAGTAGGCATAGCCGTTGGCAATCAGCTGTTCGGCATAATCCCGGTAGATTCCGCGCCTTTGGCTCTGGCGATACGGGGCATGGGGATGCTTTGCGCTTGCGGCCTCCACGACCTTGCCGTCGGCATCTACGCCTTCGTCGGGGATGATCCCGCACCATTTGAGGGATTCGATGATGTATTCCTCCGCCCCGGGTACGAAGCGGTTGGAATCAGTGTCCTCTATCCTTATTATGAAATCTCCCCCTTTCTGCTTGGCATACAGGTAATTGTATAAAGCCGTACGGACTCCGCCCATATGGAGCGGTCCGGTTGGCGACGGGGCGAACCTTACTCTTGTCCTTCTTTCCATTATCGCTTTCCTTATTGTTCCTTTTCCTGGCGCACCGCACGCTTGATCGCAGGTACGCTTTCCAGTTCACTGACCGATTGTCCCGGTTCCACCACGAGGACCGGTTTCCTGTCCTGGTCGAAGTGGTAGCGCTTGACATTGTCGGCCGCATTGAATCCTATCGTGTTGAGTCTCTGGTCCAGGCCTGAGCCGAGATCATCCTTGTCGTTGTCCGGACCCTTGACGTACTTGAAGTCCTTTCCGATCATGATTATGTTGCCGAGGTCGTTCTTGGTGATCCTAGAAAGGTCGTTCACCCTGAATCCCGTGGCGATGGCCGTGATCTTGACCTGGTCCCCGACCGAAGGATCGGTCTCCCAGACCAGTCCGGTCTTGAACTTGTTGACCTTGCCGGTATATTCGTCGATCTTGGCGTTGATGGCGGCTAGGTCGTCCATCGTAAGTCCCTTCTCGTTCTTGCCGCAGGTTATGTTGACCAGGAGGCTCTTGGCCGTCTTGAGGTCGAAATCGTTGAGGAGAGGGGACTGGAGGGCACCTATCACCGCATCCTCGATCCTGTTCTCTCCCGTTCCTGTTCCGCAGCCCATCAGCGCCATTCCGCTGTTGGCCATCATGGTCTTGATGTCCTCGAAATCGACATTGATGTATCCCGGCTTGGAAATGATTTCGGTGATTCCCTGTACGGCGGTGGCGAGGACCTCGTCGGCCTTCGGGAAGGCATCCTGGATGAGGTGGTCACCGAAGAAGTCGTAGAGCTTCTCGTTGTTTATGATAAGCAGGCTGTCCACGTTCTTCACAAGTTCGTGTATTCCGTCTATAGCCCTGGACATCGCCATGGACCCTTCGTTCTCGAACGGTATGGTCACAACCGCAACCGTAAGGATTCCCTTGTCCTTGGCATATTTCGCAATCTGCGGAGCAGCACCAGTACCGGTGCCTCCGCCCATGCCGGCTGTGATGAACAGCATCTGGGTCTCTTCGCCGAGGACCACTTTCTTGATGAGTTCTTCCGCCTCGATGGCTGCGTTGCGTCCTTTCACGGGATCAGTTCCGGCTCCGAGGGCATTCCTGCCGATGTGTACCTTGACAGGGACCGGGCTCTCGTCAAGGGCCTGCCTGTCGGTGTTGCAGACTATGAAACTGCATCCCTGCACCTTCTGGCGGTACATGTAGTTGACTGCGTTGCATCCTCCGCCACCGACGCCGATGACCTTGATCATCGACTGGATAGGAGTCCAGTCGGTAGGCTCTATGCTATCCAATTTCAGATTGTCTGTAATATCTCCCATTGCTCCTGTCCTTTATACTTCTTCGTTTTCCATTCCGTCGAAAAGGCCTTCCATCCCGTCCGAGATGCTCTTCCTTATGTGCTTGATCCAGGTGAACTGGCGTTTGGTGCGCTCTTCCTTCCTCTTTTCCTTCGCATTCTTCTTGTATCTCTGGATCTCTTCAGAGCTGTAGCGGCTGAATACGTCCATCTGTTCGTCCTGTGCGTCAGCCACTGTTTCTTCTATAGGAGAAGACCAGTCAGGTTCCGGCTCAGGAGGCCTTACGGCTACCACCGGTACCTCGTACTTCTGCTCCGGTTCAGGTTCCGGCTGCGGTTCAGGACGCGGACCTGGCTGTGGCTTCACGACTGGCTTGACCGCCACCGGCCTGGAAACCGGTTTCGGTTTGTGGACCGCAACCTCGCTGACGCAGTTGAGACTCTTGTCGTTGCGTGCCGCCAGGATCATTCCCATAGTCGTCGAAGCGCTCGTGGAGGTCACCCCAGGGCAGCCTTCTCCGGAGAAGAATCTCTTAGGGTAAGCTATATTCACCGAATATCCCGACATCGCCTTGATGAGGTTCAGGCAGTTGACCAAGTCGGCTCCGCCTCCGGTGACCACGACCCCGGCCCTCAGCTTCTCCTCGGAAGCATATCCGCTGACTTGGATCTCGTACAGCAATGCTTCGATTATCTCCTTCATCCTTGCGGTTATGATCTCGGAGATGTACTTGACCGGGACCTGCAACGTAGGCATGTCATTCTCGTCAATGATCTTGATGGTCTTCTCACCCAGGGTGGAAAGGTTGTTCGGCATGCATGCCCCATAAGCCTTCTTGATGTTCTCTGCGAGTTCGAACGAGATGTTGCACTCGGTCTTGATATCCCTCGTGATGCTGTTCCCCCCGAACGGGATGGCAGCGTAGAACCTCATGATCTTGTCCTTGAATATGGTGACGGAACTGACGCCGGCGCCGATATCTATGAGCGCAACACCGTTCTCCATCTCCTCCTCCTTGAGGACGGCCTTGGCGGTGATGCCCGGGGTGAAGTATTTCTTGGCTATGCTGATGCCCATCCCGGAGAACACGCTGTCGATATTCCTGGAATACTTCCTGTTCCCGATGAATACCTTGAAGTGGCCTTCCAGCTTCTCTGCGGTCATTCCGACGATGTCGCTCTCCAGCTCGTTCAGGCTGTCTTCCGTCGAGAACGACTGAGCCACTGCACCGTAGATCACTTCGGTCTTGGAATCACCCAGAGGATAGGACTCCAGCGCGACCGACTTTATGGTCTTTACCTCTTCCTCCCTGATCCATGACTCCGGATCCGGCCTCTCCGTTTCCGCAGATGCGGTTTCCTGGCGCACATAGTAACGCGGCAGTCCCACGATCACTTTCTGGATCTTGACCTTGAGCTCCTGCTGGGCCTCGGTTATCGCCTTGCGAAGGCCTTGCTCCACCTTCAGGGGGCTGAAGACGTAGCTGTACCGGATTCCCTGGGAAGGAGACTCCTTGTAATAGACCACCTGTATATCCTCGCCCTGCACCCTGGCCACGCAGACAGCGAATTTGGACGTACCCAGGTCAACTGATGCTATGTACCTTTCTTCCATATATGTTATCCTATTTCCTGCAGACTATCTGGTCCTTGAACTTCACGTTCACGGTTGAATAATAACCCTCTCCCTTGTCCGGGACGATGGCAGTGTAGTACCTGCCAATCTTTTCGAACTTGGCGGCCACATCCGTCGGCTGTCCGAAGATGAACACTTCCTTGCCTTCGCGCGGCACCATCACCAGGTCTCCGCCCGGCTTCACGGTGATCTGGCTGATATTCTCAGCCCAGACCTTGGATGCCTCCATGAAAGTGACCATCGCGATGATCCGGGAGAGCCACTGCTTTTCCTGCGGAGTCTTAGCTTCGCCTTTGTAACCAGAGGCCACGTTGAGCGGGACAGCCCCGTCGACTATCGGCACCCTGGATGTATAGTTGTTCTGGAGCGGGAAGATGAAGCCTTTCTCATCGGCGTAGAATCCTGTATTCCCCTTCTGGAAACGGACTAAAGGCTCCCTTTGGAATACCTTCACGTTCAACAAGCCGTCCGGAGTGGTGTAGGCTTCGGTCTTCAGTATCGCACCCTTCCCGTCCAGGATCTTCTCGACCTTCACCAGGTCCAGGCTGTCCAGCCTCTGCCCGATATAAGCCCCGTATTCCTTTTTCAGGTAGCCTTCTATGTCCTCGGCCGTCACGAAGTTGAAATCGTCCGCGAATTCGACCTTGACCCCGGCGCACGTGACCTGGTGCCTCCTTTCCTCGTTCATCTTCGCAATAGCGTAACAAACGAGGCCGAGCGCGCAGAACAGCGCGGTGACGAGTGCTATCCTGATACTTTTGTTCATCTTGCCAATCTGTTCCTGAGCATTTCAGCTATAGGTTCTACAAACCTGTCGATGTTGCCCGCGCCGAATGTGGCGAGGATGTCGACCGGTTCGTCCGCGAGGTAATCCATCAACTCTTCTTTCTTCAACAGCACCTTTTCCGGGGCGGTCACCTTCGAGAAGATGATCTCCGAAGTCACCCCCGGTATAGGTTCTTCCCTTGCCGGATATATGTCCAGCAGGACCAGCTTGTCCACCCCGCTGAGGGCCTCTGCGAATTCATCGGCGAAGTCCCTGGTGCGGGTGTAAAGGTGCGGCTGGAATATGGCCGTTATCTTCCTGCCCGGGAACATGCCCCTGAGCGATGAGATCGCTGAGCGGAGTTCCTGTGGATGATGCGCGTAATCGTCAATGTATGTCAATCCCGGAACGTTGACATGTGCTTCCAGCCTGCGCTTGACTCCCTTGTAGGAACCTATCGCTTCTTTTATGGCCAGCGGACTGACCCTGTATTTCAGGCAGATCGCAGCTGCGGCGACGCTGTTCTCGACATTGACCCATCCCGGGATTCCGACGCGGATACCTTCAATCACCCCGTCCGGATGGACAAGGTCGAATATGTAATGCCCGAGTTCGTCCGGATGCGGGTCGCGGGCATGGAAGTCGGCCTGTGGATCGTCATATGAGTAAGTGAATATCCTGGCATTGGTGTCTTCAGGAGTTATGTCCAGCCCATGCTTGACGATCAAGTACCTCGATACTTGTGAGGCGAACTTCTTGAAAGCCTTGCAGTATTCCTCATGAGTCCCGTAGATGTCGAGATGGTCGGCGTCCATGGCGGTGATGGCCGCTATCGCCGGACGCAGCTGCAGGAACGAGCGGTCGAATTCGTCGGCTTCAGCAACGATTGTCTGGGAATGGCTCATCAGGAGGTTGGTCCCGTAGTTGTTGGATATTCCACCCAGGAATGCAGAGCAGCCATCCTTGCTCTCTGTAAGAATATGGGCGACGAGTGTGCTGGTAGTGGTCTTTCCGTGGGTACCGGCCACCGCGAGGCAGGTCTGTCCTTCGGCAAGCTCGCCCAGCATCCTGGACCTTTTCACAACGGTATAGCCATGTTCCCGGACATACATCAGCTCCTTCAGGTCTTCCGGAATGGCCGGAGTATAGACCACCAGGGTGGAAGCCACGTCTTTCGGGATATAGTCCACATCGTCCGTGTAATGGACGTCGATCCCTTCCTTCTCGAGGGCATGGGTCAGGTCTGAAGGGGTCTTGTCATAACCTGCTACAGGATATCCCTTGAACTTGTAATACCGGGCGATGGCGCTCATTCCGATGCCGCCGATTCCGATGAAATATATTTTCGAATACTTAGCCATAAAGTCTTCTATACCAGCTTGTAAACTTCATCCGCTATCTTCCGTGCGGCGCCGGGGAGGGCAAGCTTGCCGGCGTTTTCTTCCAGCAGCGAGATCTCCTCCGGGTCCTTAAGGAGTTCCAGTGCTGTCGGAATCATCTTCTCCATAGCCTCGGAATCCTTGACTATCATGGCAGCGTGCTTGTTCACCAGAGCCATGGCGTTGTGTGTCTGGTGGTCTTCTGCCACGTTCGGCGACGGTACGAACACAGTCGCCTTGTGAGCGGCGCAGAGCTCCGAAACGGAACTTGCTCCCGAACGGGATACCACCACGTCCGCCGCTGCGTAGGCGAGGTCCATCCTGCCGATGAAATCGGAATGATGGATATTCCTGACAACTTCCGGATCGGCTTCCCGCCGTTCCTTCATGAACTCGTCCACTCCGGCCTTGTAGTACTTTCCGCACTGCCACAGGACGTCCACTCCTTCGCCGCCGGGGCAGCCCTCGGATATCCATTTCCTCATGCACTGGTTGAAACGGCTGCTCCCGAGGCTTCCTCCTACGATGAAGATATGTTTGCGGGAAGGGTCGAGGCCATATTCCCGGATTCCTTCTTCCTTCATCTGAGGGGTGCAAGGGACGAAGACGCTGCGGATCGGGTTCCCGGTCATCACTATCTTCTCTTTCGGGAAGAAGCGCTCCATGCCTTCGTAAGCGACGCAGATGCTCTGAACCTTCCCGGCCAGTTTCTTGTTGGTGAGTCCCGCGAAGCCGTTCTGCTCCTGGATCACAGAAGGGATGCCGAGCCTGGTGGCTGCGTAAAGGAGGGGAGCGCTGGCATATCCTCCTACTCCCACCGCCACGTCAGGCTTGAAATCCTTGATTATCCTCTTCGCCTTCCTGATGCTGGAAAGGACTTTGAACGGAACTTGTATGTCGTTGATAATATTCTTGAGATTCAGCTGCCGCTGAAGTCCTACGATAGGCAGGCCGATGATCTTGTAGCCTGCCGCAGGGACCTTCTCCATCTCCATCTTGCCATCCGCACCCACGAACAGTATCTCCGTTTCGGGATTTAGTTCCTTCAACTTGCCTGCGATGGAAATGGCCGGGAATATGTGTCCTCCCGTGCCGCCGCCGCTGATTATGACTCTCAATGCTTTGTAATCCATAATATCATAAGTTCATGTCATCCTCAGGCATGCTGTCCAGGGCGTCCAGGTCGTTGAGGGAGTTTTCCATCTCGTCCCTTCCGTCGTGTTCGACGAGAGGTGCTGCCTGTGCCGCCTCCCGTGCGATTTTCTTCCTGGCCATCTTGCTGATGGACAGGATTATTCCGAATGTGAGACTGAACATCAGGTAGGAAGAGTTGCCGTGGCTTATGAGCGGCAGCGTCTGGCCCGTCAGAGGTCCCATGTCGCAGTTGATGAATATATGCATCATCGCCTGGCCGGTGATCAAGATCACGAGTCCCGCTACGGCGGTCTTGGCGAAGTGGTTGTCGCAGTTGCGCACTATCAGCGATCCCCTTGCGAGCAGGCTGATGTACAGGATTATCACGAATATCCCTCCGAGCAGCCCGTATTCCTCGACGATAAAGCTGAACATGTAGTCTTCGAACATGATCGGCACCACGTATCTCTGGGTGCTCCTTCCCGGGCCTTTGCCGATGATCCTGCCTTCCTTGATGGCGATCTTGGCACTGACCGGCTGCTTGACCTTGTCGAGAGCCTTCTGGAACTGCGGGTCCCCAGGAGATTTAGTCCTTATGGTTTCCAGGCGGGTTTCGATGTTCTCGGTGCCCCTGATACGGTTCATCGCGGATTCGAGGTGCGGGAACGGTTTCTGGTCGATCGGTTTCTTCGAAGCAGCGTTTATGCCCACGCACGCGAAGAGGATTCCCACTGCAATCACTCCCGGAAGGACCAGTTCCCTGACGCTGATGCCTCCGATCAGGATGGTCACGAACATTATCGCACCGATGAATATCGTGCTGGAAAGGCTTCCGACCATAATGCCCAGGCAGACGGTGAAGATAGGGAAGTAGATGTAGATCACCTTCTTGACCATAGGCTTGTTCCAGAACGGATGCCTCCTTCCGAGCAGGTTTGCGATCATGAACTTGTCGTTCCTGTACGCGTTCACAGCCCAGGCCAGGTACATCACCATCGCCACTTTGACCACTTCGAAGACGTGGACCTGGAAACCGCCGATGGATACGATCCTGTATGCCTCGTTGATGAACACCGGCTTGATCGGTCCGAACGACTTGTGGGATGCCAGGATGGCCAGGAGGAATATGGACAGCGCGTACCCGAACTGCGAAAGGATCCGGAAGAATCCGATCTTACGGATGTTGTAGCATACCGTGATGATGACCAGACCTCCGAGGGTTATGAGCATCTGTTCGCTGATGATCTTCATCCTGGACGTGCTCTTCTGGAGGGCGAGCTGGGAGGTGGAAGAGAATATGGCGACGATGGAGATGAGCATCAGGAGCAGTACGATCATCCATACCACCTTGTCCCCTTCGAGGTTGTCCACGAAGTTCCACAACGTATTCTTTCTCTTTTCCTTCTCCTGTGCCATATCGTCCCGGTATCCTTACAGTCTCCTGACGGCTTCCTTGAATTTCTCTCCGCGCTCTTCCATGTTGTGGAAGAGGTCGAAACTTGCGCAGCACGGGCTGAGGAGCACCACGTCTCCGCTCTGTGCGAACTTGCTGGATTCCGTGACGGCGTCCTCCGCCGAACGTGTTTCCACGAAGTTCTCCTTCCCGACTATGTCCTCGAACGCCTCGCGGATCTTCGTATTGTCCACTCCGAGGCAGACGATCGCGCGGACCTTGTCCTTCACCAGAGGCTTCAGGACTTCGTAGTCGTTGCCCTTGTCCTTGCCTCCGACTATCCATACGACCGGCCGGGTCTGGCATTCCAGGGCATACCAGGCAGCATCCACGTTGGTCGCCTTGGAATCGTTGATGTACAGGACATCCTTGATGCTCAGCACCGGCTCGAGCCTGTGCTCAATCGGCTGGAAGGTGGCGAGGGATTCACGGATGACCTGGTTATCTATTCCGGAAGCCTTGGCTGCCAATGCCGCGGCCATCGAGTTGTAGATGTTGTGCTTTCCGCCAAGGGCGAGTTCCTTGAGGTAAACGTCGCATTCCTCGTCGTCCACCCTGACCACGATCTTGTCGTCCTTGATGAACGCACCCTGCTTCAGGTCGGTCTCCTTCTGGGTAAAAGGAAGCTTCTTGGCCGAGATGATGATCTTGTTGAGGTGGTCGATGGTTATCGAATCGTCGGAATCGAATATGAAGCAGTCTTCCGGGTTCAGGTTCTGCGTAATGCGGAACTTGGACTTGACATAGTTCTCGAGCTGGTAGTCGTAGCGGTCGAGGTGATCCGGGGAAATATTGGTTATGATGGCTATGTCCGGGTGGAACTCATAGCAGTTGTCCAACTGGAAGCTACTGATTTCCAGGACATAATAATCATAATGCTCGGTAGCTACCTGGAAGGCGTAGCTTTTTCCGATGTTGCCACCCAGGCCCACGTTGAGCCCTGCGTTCTTGAGCAGGTAGTAAATAAGGGAAGTGGTGGTGGTCTTTCCGTTGCTTCCGGTTATGCATATCTTCTTGGCGGAGTCGTACCTTCCTGCGAATTCGATCTCGGACAGGATAGGGGTCCCCTGTGCTTCGAGTTTCCTCACCATCGGTACGGTGCTCGGGATGCCGGGACTCTTGACAACCTCGTCAGCGCTGAGGATCAGGCCCTCGGTGTGGCCTCCCTGCTCGAACGGGATGTCCCACTTGCGAAGGTCATCCACGAAGTGGTCTGCAATCGTTCCGTTGTCCGAAAGGAATACGTCGAATCCTTTCACCTTGGCGAGCACTGCGGCTCCCACGCCGCTTTCTCCACCGCCCAAAACAACTATTCTCCTCATATCTTAACTTTGTTACTATCTGATTTTAAGCAATGCCAGTGTCGAAACCGCGAGGATAACCCCGATAAGCCAGAACCTGGCGACTATCTTTGCCTCAGGGATGGCGTGAACCGGTTTCGTGAAAAGAGCCGGGATGCCTTCCTTCTGGTAATGGTGGTGCAGCGGGGTCATCTTGAAGACCCTCCTGCCCTCACCGTATTTCTTCTTGGTATATTTGAAATATGTCCTTTGCATGATTACCGACAGTGACTCTACGAGGAATATTCCGCAGAGGATAGGGAGCAGGAGTTCCTTCCTCATCAGGACCGCGCTCACTCCGATGATTCCTCCTATGGTCAGGCTGCCCGTGTCTCCCATGAACACCTGTGCCGGATAGGAATTGAACCAAAGGAAGCCCATCAAGGCGCCCACGAAGGCGGACATGAATACAGCTATTTCTCCGCTGCCAGGTATATACATGATATTCAGGTAATTGGAACTGACCAGGTTGCCTCCCAGCCAGGCCAGTATGCCCAATACAACTCCGACGATTGCGCTGGTTCCCGCGGCGAGGCCGTCCATTCCGTCAGTGAGGTTCGTCCCGTTCGAGCAGGCCATGATCACGATCACGATCATGATCACATATATTCCCCATTTGCAGTACCATCCCCATTTTCCTTTGAAAGGGGAGAGCCACTTGTAGTCGAACTCATGGTTCTTCACGAACGGGATGGTGGTCTTGGTGCTCTTGACCACGTTCTCCATCTTCCATCCGGCGGTTTCGGCCACGAGGGTTTCCGAATCCACGTTCAGCGCAGCGTTGCTGCCTTTCTCCACTACGTTCGCAATGCCGGGGGTCACCTTGACCTTCTCCCTGACCACGATGTCGTTGCTGAGCCAGACCGTCATTCCGATCACGAGGCCGAGAACCAGCTGTGCCAGGAGCTTGGCCTTTGGATGGAGACCCTCCTTATTGTGTTTGAACACCTTGATGTAGTCGTCCGCGAAACCCAGGGCGCCGCACCACAGGGTCGTGAACAGAAGGAGCAGGGTGTAGATGTTGGTCAGGTCGCAGAACAGCAGGACCGGGATGACGATGGAAACTATGATGATTATACCGCCCATGGTCGGCGTGCCTTTCTTCTGCAGCTGGCCCTCCAGTCCGAGGTCGCGGATGGATTCCCCGATCTGTTTGATCTGCAGCCACTTGATTATCCTCCTTCCAATGAAGAAGGCGATGAGCATAGCCGTGATGCTGGTAAGCATTGCCCTGAAGGACAGGTAGGTCAACAAGTGCTGTCCAGGGATGTCATATTTCTCAAGGAATTCGAAGAGGTGGTATATCATCGTATCTTTCTGTTATTCAGTTGTTTCTATATTAGAGAACACTTCCGAAACGATTTCTCTCTCGTCGAAGTGCCTGTGTTCGTCCCCTATGATCTGGTAGGTCTCATGTCCTTTCCCGGCGAGCAGGATGATGGATCCTGCCGGCGCGAGCATGATGGAGGTCCGGATGGCTTCCTTCCTGTCGGCGATGAATATCGCCTTTGCCAGTCCTTTCAGGCTGAATCCTTTCCTGATATCATCCATGATGTCTTCGGTGCGCTCGGTCCTGGAATTGTCGGAGGTTACGACTATCCTGTCCGAATAGTCCTCCGCAACCTTGGCCATTTCCGGCCTCTTGGTCTTGTCGCGGTCGCCGCCGCATCCGAACAAGCAGGTTAGGTGCGTGCCTGCATCTATTCCCTTGAGGGTCCTGAGCACGTTCTCCAGTGCGTCCGGGGTGTGGGCATAGTCGATTATGACGGAGAGGTTCCGCGGGCCCCTGAGTACTTCCAGCCGTCCCGGAGCGGATTCGAGCTTGCTGATCGCGACCAAGGTTTCCTCCGGATCGGCTCCGGCTTCGACCGCGGCGCTGTATATAGCCAGGATGTTGTAGGCGTTGTGCTCTCCGATGAGCCTGGTCCAGGCCTCGCGTCCGTCTATCCGGAGCAGCATCCCTTCGAAACTCTGCTCTATGATACGGCAGGTGTGGTCCGCGATGTTCTTGCAGGAATATGTCACGACCTTTGCCTTGGTATTCTGGACCATCACTTCGCCATTCCGGTCGTCGATGTTGGTGATTGCCTTGGCGGAAGCCGGCAGGTTGTCGAAGAACAGCTTCTTGCAGCGCAGGTATTCCGCGAAGGTTCCGTGGTAGTCCAGGTGGTCGTGGGTAAGGTTGGAGAATATCCCTTCCTTGAATTCGAGCCCTGCGACCCTGTCCTGCTCGATTCCGATGGAGCTGACCTCCATGAAACAGTATCCGCATCCGGCATCGGCCATCTCGCTGAGCAGGGAGTTGATCGTGACCGGATCGGAAGTCGTGTTCGTGGTCTCCGTCCTGCGGGTGCCTACATAGTTCGCGATAGTGGAAAGCAAGCCGCAGTTGTATCCCTGGGCCATGAACAGATGGTATAGCAGGGTGACCGTCGTGGTCTTGCCGTTCGTGCCTGTTATTCCAATAAGATTCAGTTTCCCGGACGGGTGGTCGTAGAAGTTGTCCGCCGCCAGTGCTACGGCAAGGCGGGAATCGGCTACCCGGACGAAGGTTACGTTCCCATATTCCCCGAAGCAGCCTTCGGTCTCGTAGATGATGGCTGCGGCTCCTGCTTCGACGGCCTTCCCGATGTAGGCGTGACCATCGCTGCCATGGCCTTTGACGGCGATGAACAATGAACCGGGAACAACCTTCCTGGAATCATTGCAAACCGCGGTTATCCCGACATCCAGGCTTCCCCGGACTTCGGTTACTGCACATCCCTTTATGACTTTCTCCAGTTTCATTTCAACGTTATCGTTACGGTCGAACCCTTCGCGGCCTTCTGGCCCGGGGCCGGACTCTGTCCAGCCACGTGTCCGGTGCCCGAATATGTGCACCTGAGGCCGCTGTTCTCGATTATGTACATCGCATCCTTCAGTCCGAGACTGTTCACGTCCGGCACGACGGTCTCTTTCGATCCGTCATTCTCCGGGACCTGGCGGTCCAGGGACATCTGGCGGACCTGTCCCTCCGAGCGAACCTCCCGGCCCCATTCAGGGTCGAGGGAATACAGCGCGTCGACTATCTCCCTCATGGCTGCTGCCGGAAGTACTCCTCCGTAGACGCTGCCTTTGATGAGATAGGACTTAAGGCAGATGATTGCGCTGTATTTAGGTTCGTCGGCAGGGAAAAAGCCCACGAAAGTGGCCAGGTTGTGGTAGCTTCCGTCCTTCGTGACGTATGGGTTGGACATTCCGTATTTCTGCCGCTCTTCCTTGGAAAGGACCTGCCTTGAGGTCCCCGTCTTGCCTGCGACCTCGGCCTTGGCATCCTTGAGCCTCGTCGCCGTACCTTCGGAGGTCACGGCCTTCATCGCCCTGAGCATGGTGTCCGCCGTAGCCTTTGAGCAGATGGATGCGTTCAGGACGCTCGGTCCAAGCTTTTTCTTGACCACTCCGTGCTGTTCGATGTCCTCCACCAGGTATGGCTTCATCATCTTGCCCTTGTTGGCTATCGCGTTGTAGAAGGTCAGGATATGGAGCGGGGTGACTTGTATGGTGTATCCCATCGCTATGGATCCCAGTGCGGTATTGGACCAGAGCGGGCTGTCCGGGGAAGGGATGACAGGCTGCCGGAGGCCTTCCAGGTCGAAATCGAAAGCCTGTCCGAGCTTGTACAGGTACAGTTTGTCGAGGAATTTCTTCGGGTCGTCCTCATAGTTCATCACCGCTATGTACCGGAATACATAGTTGGATGAGATTTCGAATCCGTGCAGGTAGGATATCCTGTCCATCTTGACCACATGGTCGTCCTGAGGATAGTTCGGGTGTCCCGGAACGAAACCTTTATTGGTCGGTATGGTCTCGTCGAGGGATTTTATATAGCCATCTTCCAGGGCAGTGGTGAGAGTGGTGGCCTTGAATACCGAGCCCGGTTCCGAGCCGAGTCCTATCGCCATGTTGTACGTCTCGCCAAGGCTCCAGTTGGTGGAATCCCTCACAAGGTTCACCATCGAGCGGATGGCTCCCGTCTTCACGTCCATGAGTATGGCGCAACCCATTTCGATGGACTTGTTTTCTTCTATCTGCCTTCTCAGCGCCCTGTCCACGATGTCCTGCATCGTGATGTCGATGGTGGTCCTGACATCCATTCCGTCTTCCGGCTTGACATAGGTGCTGTCATAGTTCTGGATCCGTTCCCTGTTGTCGGTAGGCCTGAGCCAGATCTCTCCTTCCTTCCCGTGGAGGATGTAATCGTATTTCCCCTCCAGTCCGATATGGTTGTTGCCGTTGGAATTGCTGTTGTCCTTGACATATCCGATCGTTCTCCTGGCAAGGGTACCGTAAGGATACTGTCGGGAGTCTTTCTTCTCGACTATTATTCCGCTGCTGTTCCGTCCTGCGCCCATCATGGTGCTCTCCTGGAGCTTGACCAGGGTTTCCCTGTCGATCGTCGGACCGAGCTTGAGGTATTTGTTGCCTTCCTTGCGCCCCTTTACGATGAGCCTGTACCAGTCTGTCCTGTCTCCGGTGAGGGCGGAGAACCTCTTTGCGAAGGCGTTGGCATTGTCCAGCCATTCCTTCTCCAGGTCCTTGCCCTTCGCACCCTTGGATGCGAAATGCTCCTTCCTCACGGAGCAGTCCATGTACAGCTGGTACATCGGGGTGGACAAGGCCAGGAGTTTTCCGTCGCATCCGATGATGGCTCCTCGGTTAGGTTCGATGACGCTCCTGGTGCTCTTCGGGATGAAGTACTTGGCCACATCCTTGTCCAGTTTCCAGAAGCATTGGATATAGATTATGCGCCCGACCAGGATAAGAGCCAGGATAAGGAAGAAGGCATAGAGGTAGTACAGTATCATTGCGATCCTGTCCCTCTCCTTCTTGGTTGCGTTCTGCGACTGGGTTGCCATCCTTTTCCTTTACTTTATCCTGCTTGCCGGCTCTTCAGGCATCCCGACTTCGGATCCTGCCTTTCCGAGCATTTCCTGTACCTTTGTCATCCTTCCCAGACTGACCAGTTCAACGGTCTTCTGGGCGTGGTATATTTCCATGTCCTCCAGGACCTTCCTGTTCTCCTCCACCTTGGTCAGCGTCTTCTCTATCTTGAGGCTGAGCCATATACTGGCGAAGAAGAGGAAGAACGTCCAGATGATGTGGATGAAGTACTTGCTGACATGGAGCCTGAGCAGGAACTCTCCCTTGATTGTGGCAAGGAAGGCGTTCTTGAGCCATTCTCCTACATCGGAGAATCTCCATTTCCTCTGTTCCTTCTCTCCAAGCATCCTATTCGCTTGTCCTTTCGGCGACCCTCAGCTTTGCGCTGCGGGCCCTTGTGTTTGACGATATTTCACTTTCGTCAGGCAGCGCCGGCTTGCGGTTCACTGCCCTGAACGGGGAGTGCACGACCCCGTACATATCCTTCTCCTCCTTCCCTTCGGTATTCCCGGTCTTGATGAAATTCTTGACCATCCTGTCTTCGAGGGAATGGTAGGTTATAACCACCAGCCTTCCTCCGGGTTTCAGGGACTCCGCGGCTCCTTCAAGGAACTTCGCCAGCGACAGCATTTCGTGGTTGACCTCGATGCGCAAGGCCTGGTAGACCTTTGCGAGGAATTTGTGCTCCGCGAATCTCGGGAGAGCGGGACCGATTGCCTTGTCCAGTTCCCCGGTGGTGGTGATCGCTGCTTTCGACCTTGCTGCGACGACCAGCTGGGAAAGCTTGCGTGCGTTGTCCACCTCTCCGTAGAGACGGAATATCCTTTCCAGTCCTTCTTGTGGATATCCGTTCACCACATCTGCCGCTGTCATTCCTCCTTCCTGGTTCATCCGCATGTCCAGAGGGGCGTCATACCTGAAGGAGAAGCCTCTGCCGGCTGTGTCGAACTGGTGGGAAGAGACCCCGAGGTCGGCCAATATGCCGTCCAGCAGGATTCCTTCTCCGCCTTTCCCCAGGTTGCGGCCCTCGTAGAGCACGAAATTGTGGATGAAGCGGAAATCCGCCCTCACCATGGTGAGCCGGCTGTCGTCGATCTTGTTCATCAAAGCGTCTCCGTCACGATCGAAGGCGATGACGTGACCGTCTTCATTTAAGCGTGAAAGGATTCCGGCGGTGTGACCACCGCCTCCGAATGTGACGTCGGCGTATATTCCTGACGGATCTGATATCAATGCGGATATGCTCTCTTCGAGCAGTACTGGAGTATGGTATTCTGACATCAGCCTTCCCTCCTACCTCTGCTGAGATAGCTGTCCGGCGATGTTCAAGAATTCCTCGTTCGAGATCTCGGAGGCTTCGTACCTTTCCTTAGCCCAGATCTCTATCTTGTAATCGTTGCCCGAGAAGACTACCTCTTTCGTTACACCAATTGACTCCAGAAGCTTCTTGGGGATAGAGATGCGACCGAGCTTCGCATCGGGTTCGACGATAGCGCGGTTTCGCATGTACTCTCTCCAGAAAGCGGCGTGAGCACGATTAAAGAAATTCAGTTTGGATTTGACCTCTTCAGATTGGCGCTCCCATTCCTCGAAGGTGTACATCTCAAGGCAGTCTTCGAATATGTCCTTCTTGACTACAAACCTTGCGTCACCTTCGGCAGGGATCAGCGACTTGAACGGCGAAGGGAAAACAACTCTCCCTTTGTCGTCGATCTTCGCTGAATATTCGCCTATGAATGTGATCATGTCAATTCGTCTTTCACGCTGACTACAAAGGTAGGAATATTTTTCCATTTTCTTCCACCTCTTTCCAAATTTTTCCACACTTTTTTCCACAGGCCTCCTGGCCCTTTGTACTCAACTGAAATCCCGAGTTCTCAGTTGGAAACAAAAAGCCCCGATTTCGTACTCAACTGGAATCCCGAGTTCTCAGTTGAGAACAAAAAGCCTTGATTTCGTACTCAACTGGAATCCCAGCGTCATCCTTCAGACGTGAAATTCCTGATTGTCCGGTCGTTTTGCTAAATAGCTGCACATCAAACGGCCTTCTACGGTCCTCCAGGGCTGGTCAGTGTGTAGCGAAGGCCGAAATCGGAGGTTGCTGCAAGTCAACCGGCCTTCTACACAACTCCGTGGCAGGTCAGTGTGCAGCAACGCTTGAAACCGAGTTGAGGCGCGCAGTAACTGTCGTGTTGCTGCACGTCAACCGGCCTCATAGGCCTCTTGCTGGACGGGTCATCGTACAGCATCGTTTGAAAATGGATTCTGGCGCGCAGATGCGCAGCGGGTGCTGTACAAAACCACCCTTCTGCGGCCTTCCTGGGGTTGTTGTGCGGCTGTTTTGGGGAAACGCGGCAGGATTGAATAGTTTTCGGAGTAGAATTAAAAAAGTCTCCGGAGCAAAAAGAATATCAGTCCTTTGAAGTAATCAGGGGAGCGGTGGGACAAAGGAAAGCGGGATAGTGATCAAAGGATTTCGAGCGCGATGCGGGCGCAGGCTTCAGCATCTGCGAGTGCATGGTGATGCTGAACGAGATCGTATCCGCATGCTGCGGCTACGGTCTGGAGCTGGTGGTTCGGGAGACTGTGCCCGAAATGCCTGCGGGAAGCACCAAGGGTATCGAAGAAAATGTAGTCTGGATAATCCATCCGGTATACCCTGAATACCGCCTTGAGGCAGCACTCGTCGAAACGGGCGTTGTGGGCGACCAGAGGCAAGCCTTTGATCAGCGGCTCGATCCTTTCCCAGACATACGGGAACACATCTGCCGCATCAGTATCGTCAGGACCCAGTCCATGTACTCTCCGGCAGAACCACTGGTAGTATTCCGGCTCTGGATGGATCAGACTGTAGAAGCGGTCGGTTATCTCGCCTCCGCGTACGGTCACGACACCGACGCTGCACACGCTGGATGGACACTCGTTCGCTGTTTCGAAATCTATAGCTGCGAAATCAGTCATACGATGTTACAGCAATGGAGCGAAGAGGCGGATGACGGACTGGATGAGCCGGGCGTACCATGGCCTGCGAGACCATTCCGCCAGCGTGAGTTCCCGGCACTCTTCCAGGTCGGACATGAATATCCGGCGGTTCAGGAGGGCGGTCTCTTCGTCGTAGATGTAGGAATTTATTTCATAGTTCAAGTCGAAGCTGCGTGCATCCATATTCGCGGAACCTATGCTTGAAAGGTAGTCGTCGCAGACGAAGGTCTTGGAATGGATGAACTCTCCCTGCTTGAGGAACAGCCTTACTCCGGCTCGCAGGATTTCATCATAATAGGCTCTGTTGGCCGGCCGCATCAGGATGTTGTCCGCCACTTCCGGAACCATCAGCCGGACATCGACTCCGGACATCGCGGCGGACTTGAGGGCGTTCAGGACCGGCTCGGGCGGGACGAAATAAGGGGTCTGGAAATATATGTACGTTCGGGCATGGTGGATGGCCCATTCGTAGCTGTACTGGAGGATCGGGTAGGGGAGGTCGGGTTCGTCAGGGACTAATTGTACCAGTTTGTCCCTGAGGGTTTTGTGGATGCTCCGCGAGGGGGAGGCCGGCTGCCCGGTAGTGACGGAAGCGATGTGCTGCCCGGTAGTGACGGAAGCGATGTGCTGCCCGGCCGTGACCATCGGGTAGTATTCCGCCATGGGGCGGTCTATGCTGCCCTGTCCGGTCAGCCAGGAGTCCAGGAAGGTATATTGCAAAGACGCGACGGCATTTCCGGTGATGCGCAGGTGGGTGTCACGCCATTTCTTGAAATAATGGTCGTTAATGTTCATCCCGCCGGTGTAGCCGATCTTTCCGTCGATTACGACCACCTTCCTGTGGTTGCGGTAATTGACCTTGTTCACGAAATCGAGGATATGCATCCTTGGGTTGGTGAACTTGACGATCTCCACACCGGCCTTCTTCATATCCGCATAGTATCTCGAGCTGATCGGAAAGTTTGCCAGGTTCTCGTAGAGGAAGCGGACCTTTATCCCTTCCCGTGCCTTCTGCATGAGCAAGTCCTTGATCTTCCTGCTGCTCTCGTCGTTCCCGAAATGGAAATATTCGATGTGGATGGATTCCGTAGCTTCAAGGATATCCTTGCTGAGCAGCTCGAACTTCCTCTCTCCGCTGGTGATGATCTCGAAATCGTTCCCGGAACTGACGGCAGGGTAATTCTCCCTCGCCATCAGCCTCGCGAGCGGGCGGAAGTCCTCCCGGATGTCCTCTTCTACGGAATGCCCGAACAGGAGGGCGTTCAGTCCAGGTGTGGTTTGTTTCTCGAAAATTGCCTTGTACCTCTGGTGCCTCCTGTTGAATATCCAGTGATGCCGGTAGTTGATACCGAACATGAAATACAGGATGATTCCGAGGAGGGGGAGTACGGCGATGATCAGCAACCACGCGAACTTCCTCCCCGAGTCTCCGGTATCGATCAGGATGACGATACCGACGGTGACTACGAGGAGGATGTAAAGGATCGTGAGTAGGGTCTGGAACACAGGCAGCTCAGCTTGTCATCAGAAGATGAGCAGGAAGAGGACTGCTGCTAGTGCGCCCCCGGTGAGAGGGCCGAGAACCGGAACCCAGCTGTATGACCAACCGCTGTCCCTTTTCTCCTTGAGAGGGATGAGTGCGTGGATGCAGCGCGGTCCAAGGTCCCTGGCCGGGTTCATGGCATATCCGGTGGTGCCTCCGAGGGACATTCCGAGAGCCATGATTATGGCGGTTACAGGGAATGCTCCGATGCTGCCGAGACCGACGACAGGAGTGTTCTCCTTGGTCGCGATCATCAGTATGAGGAATACCAGGACGAAGGTGGCCAGCATCTCACAGAAGAAATTCACGGCCTTGTGCTCTATAGCCGGCATGGTGCAGAACGTGCCGAGCACCCCGTCGGTATTGCTTGCGGAAGCCTTGTAATGGTCGATATAGTAAAGCCATACGAGGCCTGCGCCGCAGAAGCCTCCGAGCATCTGTGCCACGCAGTATGGCAGGACATCGCTCCATGGGAAGTTTCCGGCGAGGGCGACACCCAGGGTAACTGCCGGGTTCAGATGGGCTCCTGAATATGGTCCCGCGACGAAGACTCCGCACATCACTGCGAAGCCCCATGCGAGTGTGATGACCACCCATCCGCCTCCTTTGGCCTTCGATTTTTCCAGGGTGCATCCTGCGCATACGCCGTCACCCATCAGTACGAGGATCAGAGTTCCGAGGAACTCGAAAACGCATTTGGTCCAGAGTGTTATTTCCATATCGATCATAAGTTGTTGATTGTCCTTCTGATAGCATCGGCCCAGCCTTCCTTCAGGGCGTGGACTTCTTCTTCGGTGGCTTCCGGGACGAAGGTCCTTTCAGCCAGCCACTGGCTCTTTATCTGGTCGATGCTGTCCCAGAAACCGACCGCGAGTCCGGCCAGATAGCAGGCTCCCTTCGCCGTTGTCTCCGTCACCTTCGGGCGGATTACGGAGGATCCGAGTATATCTGCCTGGAACTGCATCAGGAGATCGTCCCGGGAGGCTCCTCCATCGACTTTAAGTTCGGAGAGCTTGACTGAGGCGTCGCGTTCCATCGCACTGACTATGTCCATGGTCTGGAAGGCTATTCCCTCGAGGGCTGCCCTGGCTATGTGACCTGCTGTGGTACCTCTGGTTATACCGTGGATACCACCCTTCGCATACTGGTCCCAGTACGGTGCACCCATGCCGGTAAGGGCAGGGACGAAGTAAACCCCTCCGTTGTCCGGAACGGTACGGGCGAGGGCTTCCACCTCAGCGGAACTCTTGATTATCCCCAGACCGTCCCTCAGCCATTGGATCACTGAACCTCCCACGAATATACTGCCTTCGAGAGCGTAGTTGACAGTGTCTCCGATCTTCCATGCTATAGTAGTCAGGAGGTTGTTGCGGCTGGTGATAGGCTCGGTTCCGGTGTTCATCAGCAGGAAGCATCCGGTGCCGTAGGTGTTCTTCACGCTGCCTTTCCCAGTGCACATCTGTCCGAACAGGGCCGCCTGCTGGTCTCCGGCTATTCCGGCGACAGGCACCCTGCCCGCGAACAGGTCAGTGTCGGTGAATCCGTAAATCTCGCTTGAGGAGCAGACCTGCGGCATCATAGAGGCCGGGATGTCCAGCAGTTTCAGCAGCTCCATGTCCCATTCCAGGGTGTGGATGTTGAACAGCATCGTGCGGGAGGCGTTGCTTACGTCGGTGACATGCTTCCTGCCGCCGGTGAGGTTCCATACCAGCCAGGAATCTACAGTCCCGAAACGGAGTTCTCCCTTCTCGGCCTTCTTCCGGGCGCCCGGCACGTTTTCAAGGATCCAGCGGATCTTGGTGCCGCTGAAATAAGCGTCGATGATCAGGCCTGTCTTCTTCCGTATCATCTCGGTCAGGCCTTCGGCTTTCAGGATGTCGCAATATTCGGAAGTCCTCCTGTCCTGCCATACGATGGCGTTGCACACAGGTTCGCCTGTGTTGGCATCCCAGACTATGGTGGTTTCGCGCTGGTTGGTTATTCCTATGGCGGCTATGTCCTGGAATCCTATTCCCAGGGTTGCAATGGCTTCGGCCATCACGCTGCTCTGGGAAGACCAGATCTCCATCGGATCGTGCTCGACCCAGCCCGGCTTCGGGAAATGCTGTGTGAATTCTTTCTGGGCTACCGCACGGGTGTTGCCCGCATGGTCGAAGATGATTGCCCTGGAACTGCTTGTGCCCTGGTCCAGGGCGAGAATGTATCTGTCCATATACTTAATGTTGATATCCAAGTTTCAGACGATTTCGCCGATCAGGGTAGCCGATGTGCAGGAATCAACCCGGACGTCGGCGTAGTCTCCCGCCTTGAGGCCTTTCCCGGGGAATACGCACATCTTGCCGTTGCCGGCACGGCCGCAAAGTTCTTCCTGATTCTTCTTGGAAGGGCCTTCCACGAGTACCCTGAAAGTCTTTCCGATATCTTTGCGGTTGCTTTCCAGACTGAGTTCTGTCTGAAGTGCGATGATTTCGTTCAAACGCCTGGTCTTGACCTCCAGGGGAACGTCGTCCGGATACTTCCTCGCAGCAAGTGTCCCGGGCCGCTCGGAATAGTAGAACATATAGGCATAGTCGAACCCGACTTCCCTGAAGAGGGAAAGGGTTGCCTGATGGTCTTCTTCGGTTTCGGAGCAGAATCCGGCGATCACATCGGTGGTGATCCCGCAGCCAGGGAGTACTTCGCGGATCCTGGCGACCCTTTCCAGGTACCATTCCCGGGTGTAGCGGCGGCGCATCTTCTCCAGGAGCCTGTCGCTGCCGGACTGCACGGGAAGGTGGATGTGCTTGCAGATATTGTCCCAGGCAGCCATCGTTTCTATGAGCTCGTCGCTGATGTCCTTGGGATGGTTGGTGGCGAAGCGGACCCTCAGGTCCGGGCTGATGCGGGCGACCATCTCCAGGAGTTCAGGGAAGGTCACGGTCCTGTCATCCTTTTTCCATAGGTAGGAGTCCACGTTCTGCCCCAGCAGGGTGACTTCCTTGTATCCCTTTCCGAATACGTCCCGGGCCTCCGCGACTATTGTCTCCGGATCCCTGCTGCGTTCGGCGCCCCTGGTGTACGGGACCACGCAGTAGGAGCAGACGTTGTTGCAGCCTCTCATTATGGATATGAAAGCGGACACTCCGTTGCGGTCGGTCCGGACAGGGACGATGTCGGCGTAGGTCTCCTCATGGGAGAGCATTACGTTGATCTGGGGATTGTCCGGGGTGATGTCACGCAGCAGTCCCGGCAGGGAACGGTATGCATCCGGACCTGCGACCAGGTCCACCTTTCCGGTTTCCAGGAGCTTGTCCTTGAGGCGTTCCGCCATGCATCCGACTATTCCAACGACCACTTCCGGTCGGTTTTCCTTCATCTTGTGGAACTGTTCGATCCTGCCCCATATCCTTTGCTCTGCATTGTCCCTTACGGAGCAGGTGTTCGCGAGTATAAGGTCCGCGTCTTCCATCTCCAGGGTCCTTTCATATCCCTCCTTGCGAAGGATGGAGAATATGACCTCCGAGTCGCTGACATTCATCTGGCAACCGTAGGTCTCGATATAGATTTTCTTGTTCATCAGGGTGGTTTGTCTCAATCACAAAGATATGGATTTTTCAGCTTCTAAGGTTTTTTTTTCATATATTTGTGCATTCTGTACGATTAGGATATGAGAGTTAAAAGCAGATTATTCCTTGGCATAATCACTGCAGTAGCGATGATGTCCGTCCTTGCCGGTTGCGGGAGCCTCCGGAAGGTCCGGGACATCAAAGTGACTTCGGTGTCGCTGGAATCATATTCCCTCAACGGCCTCCGCTCGGCCGACGGGGTGCTGGCAGTGGGTATCGACAATCCTTCGTTCGCCTTTACTGTGACAAGGCTCGACGGTGTGCTCAAGTACAAGGGCGAAGAGGTTGCGTTGTATTCCGCCGACACATTCTCCGTGGACAGGCAGTGCGTGAAGGTATATGATGTCCCTTGCAAGGCTTTCCTCGGGGAGGGCATCAGCCTGATGCAGGTGATGCAGATCATACGTCAGGGCAACCTGGAGGGGCTTACCACCGATATCGAGGCCAAGGTTAAATTGAAGAACGGGGCCGGGACCAAACTCAAGTTCAAGGACCTCGACCTTCAGAAAATGGCAGAGAAGCAATGAAAATGATGACTGGGAAACGAATATTAGCAGTCCTTGCCGTGCTGGCCGCCTTGTCGTTCCAGGCGGCGGGACAGAATACTTCCAGCGTGGACTCGACCCTCGTGGGAAGGAGCATATTCAATCTCCTTCCGTCTCGGGAGAAGGGGAACAAGGCCACCGTGACCGTCCGCCAGTCCCCGGAGATAAAGGAAGCGTTCAACCGCCAGGTGGCAGCCAATGCCAGCAAGAGGGTTGTCGTGTACCGTATCAGGATCTACAACGACAACAAGCAGAATGCAAGGTCGGCCTCCGAATCTGCGATGAACCGATTCAAGGCGATGTATCCCGGAGTGGCCGCCTACAGGTCATACGTCAACCCTTTCTTCAAGGTGACGGTAGGGAACTTCCATTCCAGGCCGGAGGCCGACAGGATGCTCCAGCAGCTCAGGGGATCCTTCCCGACAGCTTTCGTGGTGAAGGAGACGGCGCTTGCTTCCGAAGTGAATTCTAACAGGAACTGACATGCTCAAGCAAGGACTCGAACTCAAGCAGCAGCAGAAGCTTTCTCCTCTTCAGATCCAGACTATCAAATTGATAGAGCTTCCGATCCAGGAGCTGGAGCAGCGTGTGAAGACTGAACTTGAGGAGAATCCCGTGCTCGACGATTCTCCGGCTCCGGACAAGGATGATGACAACGACGAGCCGAAGGATGTGTCCATCGATGAGATTGACGACAGCGACGATATTCCTGCCTACAAGCTCAGGGTCAACAATTACGGCAAGGACGAGCGTCCGCAGTACAATACTTTCTCGGTAAAGGAAAGTTTCACCCAGAGCCTCATGGAGCAGCTGGGGTACCGGCACCTTTCCAAGCACGAACACGATGTAGCCGCATTCGTCATCGGCAGCCTGGACGAGGATGGCTATCTCCGCAGGGATATCGACAGTATTGTGGACGACCTGGCGTTCCGGGCGAATATCAATTCCGACCCGGAGGAGGTTCTCAGGATGGTCAAGGTGATCCAGGAATTCGAGCCGGTCGGCGTCGGTGCCAGGGATTTGAGGGAATGTCTGCTTCTCCAGCTGCATTCCCAGAAGCGGTCGAAGGACGTGGAGCTGGCCGAGACCATAATCAGGGACTATTTCAACGAGTTCTCCAACAGGCATTTCCAGAAGATCATCTCCAAGCTGGGACTCAGCGAAGAGGAGATGAGGTCCGTGATGGCCAGGATTGTCAAGCTCAATCCGGCCCCGGGGGGACAGATCGATGATTCTTACAACGACCAGGCACAGCAGATCGTTCCGGATTTCGTGCTGGACCTGGTGGACGGGGAACTGAAGCTCAGCATGCCTCGTTTCTCCATTCCGGAGATCCGTGTCAACAAGAAATACGCGGAACTCCTTGCGGACGCCCAGGGATCATCGGAACGGCAGCAGAAGGAAGCCGCCGCATTCGTCAAGCAGAAGCTGGATTCCGCGAAGTGGTTCGTGGAGGCCTTGAAACAGCGCCACAATACCTTGGAGAGCACGATGAAGGCCATCCTGGAATATCAGCACGACTACTTCATGGACGGCGATGAGTCCAACCTCCGGCCGATGGTCCTCAAGGACATCGCCGAAAAGACCGGATTCGATATTTCGACCATTTCCAGGGTGGTGAACAGCAAGTATATAGAGACTCATTTCGGAATATACCCACTCAAGTATTTCTTCTCGGAAGGACTTGAGAACCAGGAAGGCGAGGAGGTTTCGACGAGAGAACTCAAGAAGGCTCTCCGCGAATGCGTGGATTCGGAGGACAAGCGCAAGCCTCTCACCGACGACCAGCTCGTCTCCGAGATGAACAAGCGAGGATACAAGGTCGCCAGGCGCACCATCGCGAAATACCGCGACCAGCTGGACATCCCTAAGGCACGGCTGAGGAAAGAACTTTAAAACCCCTGAATAATGAAAGTCATCAACATCGGTGAGACCGATTCGGTTCTCAACAACATCATCGCGCAGATACGCGACAAGGCAGTCCAGAAAGACCGCATGCGTTTCCGCTTCAACCTCGAAAGGCTGGGCCACATCTTTGCCTACGAGTTGAGCAAGTCATTGGAATACAGTCCGAAGGATATTGAGACTCCACTCGCCACTGCCACTGTCAGCACATGTGACACCAGACTGGTGATAGCCACCATACTGCGTGCCGGCCTGCCTCTTCACAGGGGACTGCTCGACGTGTTCGACTCCGCGGAGAGTGCTTTCATCGCGGCATACAGGAAGTATGACAAGGGAGACGACTTCCATATCAACATCGAGTACTGCACCTGTCCTACCCTGACCGGGAAGACCCTGATCCTGTCCGATACGATGCTGGCCACGGGAGCATCCATCGAGATAGCCTACAACAGGATCATCGATGAGAACGGGGAACCGGCATTCACCCATTTCGTCTGCCCGATAGCCAGCATCTATGCGATCGAGTACCTCCAAAAGAGGATGCCTGACAATACATGCCTCTGGACCGCTGCGGTGGACGAAGAACTCACCAGCCATTCGTACATAGTCCCGGGCCTCGGTGATGCGGGTGACCTTGCTTTCGGAGACAAGCTCTAGACCCCTTCAGTTTCCTGCCTGACGGTTACGGCCATCCCTTCGGCAAAGCTGAAATAGCATCCATCAGTGATTATGACGTGGTCCAGGAGGGCTATGTCGAAGGTATTCGCAGCCTTTTTCATTGCGCTCGTCCTAGCCTTGTCCGCTTCTCCAGGCTCCGGGTTCCCCGAAGGATGGTTGTGGACCAGGATCAGTCCTGTGGCGTGCTTGTCAAGGGCTCTCTTCACTATCTGCCTTGGTTCCGCCACGGTCGCGCCGATTCCCCCGAGACTGATCATCTCCTTGCATATCACATAGTTCGCCCTGTTGAGGAATATCACCCAGAATTCTTCATGGTCGAGTCCTTTCATATGCGGCAGCATCATCCTGAATACCGAGCCGGGGCCTTTTACCGGAACCTTCTCTATCCCCGGGTCCTCCAGGCAGCATCTTTTCCCGAGCTCGAAAGCGGCTGCAATGGCCGCATACCTGTTGTCTCCAATTCCGCTGAGCGTCTTCATCCCTGCCTGGTCCATCGCGGCTATCACCGAGAGTTTCCCTTCTCCCAGGGACAGCAGCCTGTTGGCGACTTCCAATACGTTTTCGTTCCTGGTGCCCGATCCTATCAGGATGGCCAGCAGTTCGGCGTCGCTCATCTTTCCGGCGCCTTCCGCGAGCAGTTTCTCCCGCGGTCTTTCCCTTTCGCATAGTTCCTTTATCTTCATAGTCTGTCCAGGTGCCCGTCAAGTCGGGCGTCCGGCGGAAATATACATGCAAAAACCCGGAACAGGAGTGAATCCTTCCGGGTTTTTCCGTTTTTTAGGAATATTGCCGTTCCTTATGCCGGACTATTTCCTTTCGATGACCTTCCTTGCTGCTTCGGCGATGTGCTCGGCATCTATCCCGTAGGCTGCCAGGAGCTCGGATGGAGTACCGCTCTGGCCGAACTCGTCCCTTCCGTTGACGAACTCGACAGGTTTAGGTGACCTGGCGGCCAGGACTCCTGCGACAAGTTCGCCGAGACCGCCGGCCATGTTGTGCTCTTCAGCAACCACCACGGCTCCGGTCTTGATTGCGGAAGCGATGATGGCATGGTCGTCCAGAGGCTTGATCGTGGCCACGTCCAGGACGTCGGCGCAGATGCCTTCGGCTTCCAGGACCTCGGCTGCCTTCAGGGCTTCCCAGACCATGTGTCCGGTGGCGACGATGGTGACATCCTTACCTTCATTGAGGACATAAACCTTACCGATCTCGAATGGCTCGTCAGGCATGAAATCAGCCACTATAGGCCTTCCGAAACGGAGATATACAGGGCCGTCGTATGCTGCCGCCGCGATGGTGGCGTTCTTGGTCTGGGTCCAGTCGCAAGGATTGACCACTACCATTCCCGGAAGAGCGCGCATCAGGGCGATGTCTTCCATCGTCTGGTGGGTGGCACCGTCTTCGCCGAGGGTGATTCCGGCATGTGAAGAAGCTATCTTGACATTGGCCTTGCCGTAGCAGACCTCCATCCTGAGCTGGTCATATACCCTGCCGGTTACGAATTCTGCGAAGGAACCGATGAAAGGTACCTTGCCGGAAATGGCCATACCGGCAGCTACACCTACCATGTTGGCTTCGGCGATGCCGCACTCGTAATATCTGTCAGGGAATTCGGCTGCGAAGGCATCCATCTTCACGGAGCCTTTCAGGTCTGCTGTCAGAGCCACCACCTTCGGGTTGAGTTTCCCGGCCTCGAGGAGTCCCTGTCCGAAACCGCTGCGGGTGTCTTTCTTTCCTTTGTCAGTGTATTTTTTCATGATGTTGTCCGATTTAAAAGTCTCCCAATGTCTCTTCGAGCTGGCTCAGGGCATTCTTGCACTGCTCTTCGTTCGGTACGCTGCCGTGCCATTTGTGGGTGCCGGCCATGAAGTCGACGCCGTGTCCCATCTCAGTGATGAAAAGTATCATCACAGGCTTGCCTTTGCCCCTGGCTGCCTTAGCCTTGGCGAAGGCGTCGAGTATGGCGTCGAAGTCGTGTCCGTCTGCCACGATGGTTTCCCATCCGAAGGCTTTCCATTTGGCTTCCAGGTCTCCCAGTCCACCGACATCCTCGGTGTTGCCGTCGATCTGCTGGAAGTTGCGGTCGGTCATCGCGATCAGGTTGTCAACCTTGTGATGGGCGGCGAACAAAGCGGCTTCCCAGATTTCTCCTTCCTCGCTCTCTCCGTCACCGCAGAGGCAGAAGACGGTATGCGGATCCTTGTCGGCTTTCTTGGCGAGGGCGGAACCAACCGCCACGGAAAGGCCCTGTCCAAGGGAACCGGCTGTCTGGGTGACTCCCGGAAGTCCCTTCCTGATTGAAGGATGACCCTGGAGGCGGCTGCCGAACTTACGGAAGCTGCCGAGTTCGGAGGTAGGGAAATAACCGGCCCTGGCAAGGATTGAATAATACATCGGGGTAAGATGTCCGGCAGACAGGTAGAACATGTCCTGTCCCTTGCCGTCACGGGTCCATGAAGCAGGGTCATGCTCCATTACGTGGAAGTAAAGGGCTGTCATGAAATCCGTGCTGCTCATTGATCCTCCAGGATGTCCGGACTTGGCCTCGACGACCATCCTGATGATGTCTCTCCTGATCTGGGAGGCAATCTTTTTAAGATCTTCTTTCGATTGCATTTCTTTATTTGATATTTTGAATTTGATTTATGCTTTTTCTCAACATTCAGGCAAATATAAACCTTTTTTATGTCAGATAGAAATTTTAACTTTGTAATGATTAAAACTATCATAAATGGCACAAGTTGTTATAATGCCCCGTCAGGGTCAGTCTGTTGAAAGCTGCATAGTTACGGAATTCAAGAAGAAGGTCGGTGACAAGGTGGCAGTGGGCGACGTCTTGTTCAGTTATGAGACTGACAAGGCGTCTTTTGATGAAGAGTCCAAGGTGGAAGGTACCGTGCTGGCTTGCTTCTACAGCGAGAACGATGAGATACCTTGCTTATCCAACGTCATGGTCATCGGCGAGCCGGGAGAATCTTTCGAGGAGTTCGCCCCTGCAGCGTCGGCTGCTCCGGAGACACCGGCTGAAGCCGGTCCTGCTCCGTCTGCAGAAGTGAATGTAGTTGAAGCCGTGCCTGAAACAGTAGCTGCCGCAGTAGTTCCCGGCGCACCGGTATCCCCGCGTGCGAGGAAACTTGCGAAGGAAAAAGGACTCGATCCCGGGCAGGTCGCAGGTTCCGGCCCTCACGGCAGGGTAATAGCACGTGACATTGAAGCAGCCCAGGGTGCACCGCTTTCTGGACTCGCAAGGGCGATGGCTGCCGCAGGCGGCTTGCAGGCGCCGTCATCCGGCTCCGGTCCTGCCGGGATGGTCAAGGGTTCCGACCTCAAGGAATGGACTCCGGTCACTTCCGGTATCTCCGGTGAGGGTGAAGATTTCGTCGTCGAGAAGATGTCCAACATGCGCAAGCTCATCGCGAAATCGATGTACAATTCCCTGCAGAATTCAGCCCAGCTCACCCATATGCTCGGTGCTGATGCGAGGACCATCCAGGCACTCCGCAAGAAGGCGAAGAAGGCCCTGGAAGAAGGTAGGATCGATGCGAACATCACCATCAACGACTTCGTGTGCTACGCCGTCATCAAGGCTCTGCAGAAATTCCCGAAGGTCAATTCCCATTGCCTTGGAGATTCCATGAGGATATTCAATACCGTCAATCTCGGTTGCGCGGTAGATACTGAAAGGGGCCTGATGGTTCCTTGCATCCCTCACGCCGAGAAACTGGACATCATCGCCCTGAGCAAGGCCCTCAAGAAGGTGGCCGACGACTGCAAGAAGGGAAGTATCAATCCTGACCTGCTTTCTTCCGAGGCCGCTTCTTTCACGGTGTCCAACCTCGGGGGATTCGGAGTGGAGTGGTTCACTCCTGTGATCAATCTCCCTCAGAGCGGCATACTCGGAGTCGGCACCATCGTTCCGCGTCCGAAAGCCATCGACGGGGGAATGGCATTCGTCCCTTATCTTGGTCTTTCGCTCACTTATGACCACAGGGCGCTTGACGGTGGCGAGGCGACCCGCTTCCTCAAGCAGGTAGCTGTCGAGATCGAAACTCTCGACGTTGAATTCTGAATCTGAAAAACAAAAGATATGGCAATGTACGATCTTATGATTATCGGTGGCGGCCCTGGCGGATACGTGGCTGCCGAAAGGGCCGGTGCTGCTGGCTTGAAAGTGGTTCTCTTCGAAAGGAAATCCCTTGGCGGAGTATGCCTCAATGAAGGTTGCATCCCGACCAAGACCCTCCTTTATAGCGCCAAGGTTTACAATTACGCCAGAACGGGCGACCATTACGGAGTATATTCCACAGACCCTGCCTTCAATTACGGCGAGATAGTCGCCCGCAAGAACAAGGTGGTCAAGAAGCTCGTAGGCGGAGTGAAGGCTGCCATGAGAGGCAACGGCGTGGAAGTCGTCGCCGAGAGTGCGAATATCCTCAGACGTGATGCCGAGGGTATCCATGTTGAAGCTGCCGGGCAGGAATATGTAGGCCGGAACCTCTTGATATGCACGGGTTCCGAAGCTGCAGTCCCTCCTTTCCCTGGCCTGAAGGAAGCCGGAGATGTCATAGTGACCAACCGCGAGATCCTTTCGCTCACCGAAAGGCCGGAGGAACTGGTGGTGATCGGCGGAGGAGTGATAGGAATGGAATTCGCTGCCTTCTACAACACTCTCGGAACCAAGGTGACCGTAGTCGAGATGCTGCCGAAGATCCTCGGCCCTCTGGACGACGAGATCAGCGCCATGCTGCAGAAGATATATGCCAAGAAGGGTGTCACTTTCTGCCTGAAGAGCAAGGTGACGGGCATCGAAGGGAATACGGTGGTCTATGAGGATCCGGAAGGCAACGTGCAGAGAGTATCCGGGGACAAGATCCTGGTTTCGGTGGGCCGCAGAGCCAACCTTCAGGGCTTCGGCCTGGAAAATCTCGGCGTGGCATTCCTCGAGAACAAGGCCGGGAAGCCGGTCGGTATAAAGGTGGATGACAAGATGCGTACGAACATCCCTGGAGTTTACGCCGCGGGTGATGTCACCGGTTTCTCGATGCTTGCCCACACAGCCAGCCGCGAAGGGGAAGTCGCAGTCAACAACATCCTAGGGAAGGAAGACCATATGCGTTACGATGCCATTCCTGGTGTCGTCTATACCAACCCTGAGGTCGCCGGAGTCGGACTTACCGAAGAGCAGGCTGCCGCTTCAGGAAAGGAATATTCGGTCGTAAAGCTTCCTATGGCTTTCTCCGGCCGTTTCGTCGCAGAGAACGAGGGCGGCGAGGGAATATGCAAGATCATCGTGGGAAAGAAGCATCACGAGGTGCTTGGAATGCACATGCTCGGCAACCCTTGCTCCGAGATCATCCAGAGCGGATGCATCGCCATCGAGACGGAAATGACCCTCGAGCAGCTCAGGGAGATAGTATTCCCTCATCCGACAGTCTCCGAAATCATAAAGGAGGCCGCTTTCTCAATCAAGTAAAACCAAAAAACACAACGATATGCCAAAAGCACTTTACATCGATCCCAACGAGACGCTGCGTCCTCAGGAGCACGTGATGAAGCTTCCTGAAATCCCGGTGATGCAGTACAAGAAGACGGTGAAGGAAGAAATCGACGGAGGACATTACACCAAGGAAGACCTCCTGCGCATCTATCGCGACATGTCATACATCCGCGAGTTCGAGACTATGCTCAATTCGGTCAAGACCACCGGCGGTTACCACGGTGTCGCGTACAACAACCCAGGTCCGGCCCATCTTTCGGCAGGACAGGAAGCCGCTGCAGTAGGTATGGCCTATGCCCTTGACACCGACGATTTCATATTCGGAAGCCACCGTTCACATGGTGAAATCCTTGCCAAGGGACTCCGTTCAATCCAGCTTCTCCCTGATGCTGAACTCCTTAAGGTCATGGAGGACTTTTGGGACGGAGCTACCCTGAACGTAGCCAGGAAGGCATATTCCGGCAAGGACGTGAAGGAACTGGGAATCCGCTTCCTGCTCTATGGTGCCATGGCAGAGATATTCGCCCGTACCACTGGTTTCAACAAAGGACTGGGCGGTTCGATGCACACATTCTTCACCCCTTTCGGCATCTATCCGAACAACGCGATAGTCGGTGGTTCCGGTTCGATCGCGGTGGGTGCTGCCCTCTACAAGAAGGTCAACCGCAAGAAGGGTATCGTGGTGGCCAACCTCGGTGATGGTGCAATGGCCCGCGGACCAGTCCTTGAAGGAATGACCTTCGCTTCGATGGACCAGTTCAACACCCTCTGGGAAGGAGACATGAAGGGTGGCCTGCCGGTGCTGTTCAACGTCATGGACAACCAGTATGCGATGGGTGGCCAGACAAAGGGCGAGACGATGGGATATACGTTCCCTGCACGTTTGGGCGCCGGTTTCAAGGCCGACGCGATGAATGCCGAAAGGGTGGACGGATACAATCCACTCGCAGTAATAGATGCCTTCGAGCGCAAGAAGGCGTACCTCCTCGAGAAGAAGGGACCTGCGCTCCTGGATGTCGTGACCTACCGGTATTCCGGACACTCTCCTAGCGACCAGAGCTCTTACCGCACCAAGGAAGAGATCGCGGCATGGGAGAAGGAAGACTGCATCGTCGCCTTCGGAGAGAAACTCAAGGCTGCCGGACTCGTCAGCCAGGCAGACCTGGATGCGATCCGCGCCGATGTGGATGCGAATATCTTCGAGTGCTACAAGCTCGCCATCGATTTCGACCTTTCCCCAAGGATGGACCTCGTTGGCAAGGACGAACTCCTGGGCGACATGATGTTCTCCAACCAGAGCGTCGATTCCATGAGCGATGCCAAACCGGAGGTGCTGATGCCGCTTGAGGAGAATCCTCGCGTCAAGCAGATAGCCGGCAAGGAAAGGTTCTACCTCGACAAGGACGGCAAGCCGGTCAGCAAGATGAAGGTTTACAATATAAAGGATGGTCTTTTCGAGGCTATCGTGGACCGTTTCTACAAGGATGCTTCCCTGGTCGCTTACGGCGAAGAGAACCGTGAGTGGGGCGGAGCGTTCGCAGTCTATCGCGGCCTTACCGAAGCCCTGCCTTATCACCGCCTGTTCAACTCACCGATAGCCGAAGCAGCTATCATCGGCACCGCCATCGGATATGCGATGTGCGGCGGAAGGGTGATTCCGGAGATCATGTACTGCGACTTCCTCGGTTGCTGCGGAGACGAGATATTCAACCAGCTTCCGAAGTGGCAGGCCATGTCCGGGAATATCCTCAAGATGCCTGTGGTGGTCAGGGTTTCCGTCGGATCCAAGTACGGCGCCCAGCACTCTCAGGACTGGACATCCCTCTGTACCCATATCCCTGGCCTCAAGGTCTGCTTCCCGGCGACTCCGTACGATGCCAAGGGTCTTATGAACTCTGCGCTTCAGGGTACCGACCCTGTCATATTCTTCGAGAGCCAGAGAATCTACGACAAGGGCGAGATGTTCCACCAGGGAGGTGTACCGGAAGGTTATTACGAGATTCCAATCGGAGAGCCTGACATCAAGAGGGAAGGCAAGGACATAACCTTCCTGTCCATCGGTGCGACCCTTTACCGCGCTCTCGAGGCAGCCGACCTGCTGAAGGAGAAGTACGGAATGGAGGCCGAGGTCATCGATGCCCGCTCCCTCGTTCCTTTCCGCTATGAGAAGGTCCTTGCATCCGTAAAGAAGACAGGCCGTATCATCATCGCCGGAGATGCCTGCGCACGCGGTTCATACCTCAATGACCTTGCGGCCAACATTACCGAGATGGCTTTCGACGACCTGGATGCGGCTCCTGTGGTACTGGGTTCCCGCAACTGGATCACCCCTTGCCACGAACTTGAAGAATCGTTCTTCCCTCAGCCATCCTGGTTCCTGGATGCCATCAATGAGAAGATCGTACCTCTCAAGGACTATGTCCCTACGAGCAACCAGACTTCCGCTCAGCAGGTGATCCGCGCCGCCAGGGGAGTGTAATAAATACTTTAAGACAATGAAAACCAAAGCAGTAAGATTATATGGAGTCGAGGACCTCAGGCTTGAGGAATTCGAGCTTCCTGAAATGAAGGATGACGAGATCCTGGCAGAGGTCATAAGCGACAGCCTGTGCATGTCCACCTGGAAGGTGGCTCACCAGGGCGCCGCCCACAAGAGGATTCCTGACGACGTGGCCGAGAATCCGACCATCATGGGACATGAGTTCGCAGGCCGGATCTTGAAGGTCGGGAAGAAGTGGCAGGGCCAGTTCAAGGAGGGGGACAAGTTCTCCATCCAGCCTGCCATGAACCATCCGGAGGGACCTGTAGGCTTGCTTTCTGCGCCGGGATATTCATACCGTTATGCAGGTGGCGATGCTACCTATATCATCATCCCACGGGAGGTGATGGAAATGGGCTGCCTGCTTCCGTACACCGGTCCGGGGTTCTATCCGGCCTCCCTCAGCGAGCCTCTGTCCTGCGTCATCGGTGCGATCCATGCTTGCTATCACGTCAATCAAGGATCGTATGTACATCAGATGGATATCCGCGAGAACGGCAAGATGGCCCTCCTCGCAGGAGTAGGACCGATGGGACTTGCGATGATCAATTACGTGCTTCACCGCGAGGACCGTCATCCGTCCCTGTTCGTCGTGACCGACATCGACCAGGCTCGCCTCGACCGTGCAGCCGAGCTCTATCCGGTGGAATATGCCGCGTCCAGGGGTATCGAGTTGAAATACATCAATACCGGCAATATCGAAGACCCGGTCAAGACCCTCAGGGAGATTTCCGGAGGGACCGGTTATGACGAGGTCGTCGTCATGGCCCCAGTACCGGCTGTAGTCGAGCAGGCCGATGATATCCTCGGCTTCGATGGCTGCCTGAATTTCTTCTCCGGTCCCGGCCGTGCCGATTTCAAGGCCCCGTTCAACTTCTACAACGTCCATTACGCCCTGACTCATGTCGTGGGGACCAGCGGCGGCAACACTGACGACATGAAGGAGGGTCTCAAGATGATGAGCGAGGGTCTCGACCCTGCCGGCCTGGTGACCCACATCGGCGGACTGAACGTGGTTCCGGAAACAACCATCCACCTTCCTGAGATCAAGGGTGGCAAGAAGCTGATCTACACTCATGTGGAGATGCCTCTGACCGCGATTGCCGATTTCGGGGAGAAGGGAAGGACCAATCCGGTCTATGCGGAACTCGACCGTCTCTGCAAGGCTCATAACGGGCTTTGGAACATAGAGGCTGAAGAATATCTCCTCTCTCACTCCGACCAGCTGCTCTAATATGATGGACAGGAACGATTCCTTGATGGTCCTGGCTACGAGGTTCGACGATCTGGGAGACTGGACCGTCGAGCAGCAGTTCGTACTCCAGATGGGTTCAAGCTATCTGCTTGCCCATGGTTTGGGCCGTCCTCTCGAGAAAGATGCCAGGACAACGATCGAGATAGCCGGCGAAGGGGATTATCATCTATGGGTCAGGACCAAGAACTGGACTGCCTTCTGGAGCGATGGAAAGACTCCCGGAATATTCCGTGTAAGGATAGACGGGCAGGAGGATCCCGCTGAATTCGGAATCGGATGCGGTGGGGATACTCCACGTGAGCGTGCCGGATGGTGCTGGCAGCCGGGCGGGAATTACCATCTCGGGAAAGGGAAGCATGAGATTGTGCTGCACGATCTCACCGGCCTGGACGGGAGGTGTGACGCCATACTCCTGACTACCAGCAGTGAAACCCCGGGCAGCAGTCTTGAGTCGTACCGGGAACTCAGGGAAGAATTGCTCCCAACCCCTGTCGAAGACAAGGGAACATTCGACTTTGTGGTGGTAGGAGGAGGAATGTCCGGCCTTTGTGCCGCCATCGCGGCCGCCCGCCTTGGAATAAAAGTAGCTTTGATCCAGGACCGCTATATCCTTGGAGGGAACAATTCCTCGGAAGTCCGGGTTGGATTGGGAGGACAAATAAATGTAAATCCTTATCCTTCACTTGGTTATATATTAAATGAAATAGGCCCGGACCGCTATGGGAACGCTCGCGGGGCTCATCATTACCAGGACTGGAAGAAGTGGGACGTGATCGCAGCCGAGAAGAACATCACCCTTTTTGCCGGATACACCGTGGATTCCGCCTGTACGGAAGGCGGCAGGATCGTGTCAGTCACTGCAGTTGAGGCGACCAGGCAGAACAGGATACGTGTCTGCGGATATACATTCGCTGATTGCACCGGCGACGCCCACCTGGCTGTGATGGCTGGTGCGAGGACCATGATGGGCCGTGAAGCAAGGTCGGAATATGGGGAATCACTGGCTCCTGAAAAAGCAGATGGCTACACCATGGGTGTCAGCATAGAATGGTATTGCGAAGACAGGAATACTCCATGCACTTTCCCGGATTCACTTGACTGGGGATTGAAACTGGATGAAACGACCGTCGAGCCTGTCCACCGGGCCAACTGGTACTGGGAAGTCGGAATGAACGATGACCAGGTCGCAGATGCCGAGAAGATCAGGGACTATGGCATGTACGTAGCCTACAGCACTTTCTCTTATTGCAAGAACCGCCTCGCCAAGAAGGAAGACTGGGAATGTACCCATCTGGTATGGGTCTCCCATGTCTCTGGGAAACGCGAAAGCCGCAGGATTCTCGGAGACCTTGTGCTCCGCGAGCAGGACCTTACCAGGCCGATCCCTTACGAGGATGGTACCTGTACTACCACGTGGCGCATCGACCAGCACTTCCCGGACCCTCGCAATGCGGGCAAATATCCTGGAGAGGAGTGGATGTCCGTCGGAGTCCTGACTCCTATCGATCCTTATGCCATCCCATACAGGTGCTTGTATTCCAAGGATATAGCCAATATGTTCATGGCGGGCAGGGACATCAGCGTGACCCACGTCGCCCTAGGTTCCGTAAGAGTTATGCGCACCTGTGCAATGATGGGTGAGGTGGTCGGAATGGCTGCCAGCATCTGCACCAAGAAGGGCCTCCTGCCTCGTGACATCTACCAGACTGCCTTCCAGGATCTGGTGGAACTTATGAAGAAAGGAACGGGACGTACCGATGTCCCATACACCCAGTTCTATCACCAGATCGACCGTACCGGACATCAGGCTGAGGATCGTTGACGTCAGGCGCCATGGCAATCATCGATTGGATTATCGTAATCCTTTTCATAGGGGCCCTGATTACCATCGGGTACGTTTTTTCCAGGAAGAGCCGGAATATTGAGGATTATTTCCTTGCAGGCCGTTCCATGCCGGGATGGCTTGTGGCTATTTCCGCAACCGGAACCGCGATCAGTGCCGGGACTTTCGTAGGATCCCCGGAACTTGGATTCAACACGAACCTGACGTACGTCATGAATCTGATCGGGGCTGTCATCGGTGGTACTCTGGTTGCTGCACTGATCCTCCCGAAACTGTATAATGCCAAGACGATTACAATCTATGGATATTTAGGAAACCGCTTCGGAGAGACTGCGAAGAGGGCAAACAGCCTCATGTTCCTGATCGGTCAGCTTTTCACTTCAGGCTCCAGGCTGTTCATCGCCGCCATAGCAGTGTCGGTAATCCTCTTCGGCAACATACATTTCAGTTTCCTGGTGTGGTCCATCATCATCCTTGGGGCGGTATCGACGTTTTATACCATCATGGGAGGTATCAAGGGCTTGATATACATCGATACCTTCCAGACGATCCTGATCATCCTTACCGGCCTGATAGCCATGGTAATGATCTATTGCTCGATAGACGGAATCCCTTTCAGGGAAATATGGCATACCCTCACTGCCGGAGGAATGGTCAAGGATCCGGGAGCAACAGCCGGGATGGCAGCGGACGGCACTCTTTATGGCTGGTCTTCGGGAAGCAAGGTGAAGATGTTCGACCCTTCGCTCAGGATGGATCTCCCTTACACCATCCTCGGCGGAGCGATCGGAGTCGCCTTTTTCAAGATAGCCCAGTTCTCCACGGACCATGATTTCGTCCAGAGGCAGCTCGCCTGCAAAGATGTAAGACAGGCCGGTCGTTCCCTGATCCAATCACAGCTCCTTGCAATGCCGATCGTACTGACCTTCTTGTTCATCGGATCCCTGCTGTTCGTAAAGTACATCAACGATCCGGCTGCCGCTTCTTTCGTCGACAGGGCCGGAAACGTATCAAGTTTCTTCACTGATGCCAGAGACATATTCCCGCAGTATATCAAGAACCATATTCCTACTGGAGTCAGGGGATTGATGATAGTGGGAGTGCTGGCGGCGGCGCTGTCTTCCTTCAATTCCGCGATAAATGCGATGGCCTCCAGCTTTGTCTCCGACCTCTACCTCCCTATCCGCAAGGAAAGGGGGAAGGAGATCGAAGGTTCTTCCGGACAGCTTTCTTCTTCCAGGAAGATGGTTGCCTTGATGGGAACTCTCCTGACCGCATTCGCCATCCTGACGGTGGTCATGCAGCAGAGCAGCGGACTAAATCTGGTCGATTTTGCTACAGGCATCATGTGCTTCGCCTACGCCGGAATGGTCGGAGTCTTCCTGACGGCACTGTTTACGAAAAGAGGTAACACCAGGAGCGTTGTCGCCGCACTGATTATCGGAGCCTTGATAATACTTCCGCTCATGTTCCAGAAGGAACTGTTCGGAAAAAACTACATCGCATGGACGTGGTGGTGTCCTATCGGTGGAATCATAAGCACGTTGGTGTGCATGTCAGGCAAGCCCGAAAAGGCCTGATACAAGGTCTTCCGCGGAAGTTCCTTGGAAATATGATGGCACATCCGCTTCCTTCAATACATTCATGATTTCAGAAGCTTCGAAACGTTTCCCTTCGAGCCTGCGTGCGAGTTCGCCGGAAGGTTCGTCGAAGAGGTAGTCTCCATAGAACGTCAGGCTGCATATCCTGCCATGATCGAGCTTGAATGCTGCCTCCACGGTGCCGCAGGGCAGCTTCGCCTTCCTGGAGAAGCCAGCTTCGCGGGAGTGTCCGTAAATGAAATCCCATGTGGAGAACTTGGTTTCTGCCATCAGTTCCACTTGCCTGATATCTTCAGGCGGAAGTTCCATCTGAGCGTCACCGTCGGAGAGTATCCTTTGAAGAGCCTCCTGCAACTCGTCCAGGGAACCGTATCCCGGCAGATAATCCTTCAGGTTGCAGACCCTGCTTCTCACCGAAGCTATCCCTTTCGCATGCATCTTCGATCCCGGAGCATCAAGGACATGCGCCAGGGTTTCCAGGTCGACGTCGTACATCAAGGTCCCGTGGATGATTTCACGGCCGTGGGAAACCCTTCTGGCGTAGCCTGAGCACTTCCTCCCGTCCACGAACATGTCGTTCCTGCCGGTCATCACGACATCGACCCCGAGGGTCCTAAGGGCATTGGCGACAGGTTCCGGGGACGGCTCCTTGCCGATGATGGTGTAATTCAGGTTCTGCAGGTCGTGATATACGGCTCCGCCTCCGGTCACCCTCCTGGCGAGGGTTATCCCGTGTGAGTCCAGGTACTGGAGGTTCACTTCGGCGAATACGTTCTGGTTCAGTCCCACGATGACGGCCGGCCGGTTCCTCCAGAGGAAGAAATACGTTTCCTCCTGCCTGACGTTCTCGAGGCAGTATTCGTCGAATGCCAGGTTGAAATAGGGATCAGTGGATGTGTTGTTCAGGAATCTCATTCAGGATAACCGGAAGTATGTATCGTTTAGTGTGCGGATAGTCGGGGAGATGCGTTCCGGGATAGACATGGCTCCTTCCCGGATAATGGAGCTCGAATTCCGGGCGGCAGTCCACCATTTCGTCCCTGTCGGCGAAGATTCCGGTGGTGAGGGCAGCCTCTTCCGGACCGACGTCCTTGAACTGGCCTTCTTCAAGTTTGCGGTATCCGTCGCATATCCCTTGGGTGATGGAGAAGTATTCAGCTCCGTCGGCTCTCGGGGACAGGTACTTGACTTTCCCAATCATGCTCTCCAGCAGGGCTGATATGTGGAAGTCCGGATTGATCAGGATCTTGCGGCGTCCGCGCAGTTTCTGTGCCCAGAAGCCTCCGAGCGAAAGGCCGACCACGAGGTCCGGGTCTTCGTCCCGGCATATTCCTTCCAGCAAGTCCAGGGCTTCATCCGGTTCGATCGGCACGTCGGGGGATATGACCTCGCTGCCCTTGATGAGTATCCTGAGGGTAGAGGCCATCTTGTAGGCTCCCGAAGATGCCAGTCCGTGGATGAAAAGTATCTTCATCGTCAGTCCTTGCGGCTTTCCAGGATCATGTCGCCGAGTTCTTCGAGGTCCCGGCATATGAAGTCAGCGGTTCCGACTTCGAGGGCGGTTTCGAGGGTGGTTTCTCCGGAGAGGACCAGTACGCTTACCGCGCCGGCACGGCGGCCCATCTCGATGTCGGTGTATATCCTGTCTCCTACCATCGCGATTTCGTCCGGGCGCAGGCCGTTCCTGTCGCGGATGCCGTCCAGCATCGTAGGATCAGGCTTGCCCATGACCTTGTCCGGCTTGCGGCCCGTGGCGGCTTCGATGCATTTCTGAAGTGAACCGCAGTCCACAAGGATGGTCCTGGCGTCGGTCGGACAGACCCAGTCCGGATTCGTGGCGATGTATGGAATGCCCTGCTTGGCCCACCAGGCAGCACGGCAGAGCCTCGGATAGACCAGGGTGGTGTCGAAGGCGACTATGAGCATGTCCGGAACATCGTCAGGATCGTCTGCACAGGCCTCGAAGCCGGCGGCGACGAACTGCTCCTGCATGCTCGGAGTACCCAGCATGAACAGCCTCCTGACTTCAGGATAGGCTTTCTTGATGTAGTCTATCGTGGCGATCGGAGTCGTGTACATGTTCGTCACCGGGCAGTCGATGCCCATCCTGGCAAGCTTGGCGATATAGTCTCCGACGGATTTCGTAGGGTTGTTGGTCAGGAACGAATGATCCACACCGTTGGCCTTCAGCGTGTCCAGTGTAGGGATAGTGAATGGGAATATGTTGTTCTCCATGTAGATGGTTCCGTCCATGTCCAGCGCCAGATGCCTGATCTTGCGCAGCTTCGCCTTCTGTTCCGCCGAAAGCGTCTTGTTGTAGTCGTCAGTCTTGTTCATAGACACAAAAATAGCAATTATCTTCGATATGCAGAGGATGTTTCTGAACAATCCATTGTTGATAAATAAAGAATATGGAGGATTCAGGGACTTAATATATTTATTATTTTTGTAAATAACCGGAATTGTATGGTTCAGAAAGAGAGATATTTCTTGATGGCAGCCCTCGCTGCCTGTTCCTCTGTTGCCCTTCGGGCGGCGGAGGAAGGATGTGCGCCAGGCAGGCGGCCCAACGTCATATTCATAATGATGGATGACGCCGGTCACGGTGATTTCGGGTGCTACGGACAGACGAAGATAGAGACTCCGAACATAGATGCCCTTGCCCGCAACGGGATCTTGTTTACGGATATGTGCACGGCTTGCGCTCTTTCCGCACCGTCACGCTGCTGCCTTATTACGGGTCAGCATACGGGGCACGCGCAGATAAGGGACAACAAGGAAGGTCCCGGCGCTCCGGATCAGGCCAACATCTGGGACTACCGTGCCGTTGACCTGGACCCTGCACTGGAAGGCCAGGCCGGCCTTGCTGCAGGGACTCCGACCCTGGGTACCATGATGCAGCAGGCGGGTTATGTCACCGGAATGGTGGGCAAATGGGGGCTTGGAGGGCCCGTATCGGAGAGCGTGCCATGGAAGATGGGATTCGACTACTACTATGGCTGCATCTGCCAGAGGGTCGCCCACAACCACTATCCACAGTACTATTGGGAGAATGACAGGAAGGTTTACATCAACCCTGACGCCCCTGTCCCAGGCACGGCCCTCGACGAAGGCGCTGATCCCCTGGACGAGCACAGCTATGACAAATACAGGGCTGGCGGAATATACGGCCCGGACGTGATGTACGAGAGTGTCGTCCATTTCATCGATGAGAATGCCGGGAATCCTTTCTTCCTGATGTGGACGACCCCGCTCCCGCATTCGCCTCTCCAGGCGCCGAAGGAATGGGTGGACCATTATGTGTCCAAGTTCGGTGACGAGACTCCTTACAACGGGGAATATCACATCGGCTCGTGGCCTCACAACTATTTCCCTTGCCGTTATCCTCACGCTACCTATGCTGCGATGATCAGCTATTTCGACCATCAGGTAGGCCAGCTGGTCCGGGAGCTCAAGGACAGGGGACTTTATGAAAACACCCTGATCATATTCACTTCCGACAACGGCCCTGCCAACAATGCATCCTCTCCTACCCAGTGGTTCGACAGCGCATTCCCATGGCGATGCGGAAAGGGTTGGGCGAAGACCACCGTACAGGAAGGCGGAGTGAGGATGCCTTTCATCGTATCCTGGCCGAAAGTCATCAGGGAGGGCCGTGTGAGCCACCATCTGGGCTCCTTCGTGGATGTGATGCCTACCCTCGCGGAGCTGACCGGAGTCCAGGCACCATCCAATGACGGAATATCCATTCTCCCGACCATCAAGGGCAAGACCCGCAAGCAGAAGGAGCATGAATATCTCTATTGGGAGGCTCCTTTCGGAAAGGGGCTCGTCGCAGTCCGCATCGGTAAGTGGAAGGGTATAATCCGGGGAGTCCGGAAGGGTTACCGGAATATGGAACTTTATGACGTTTCCGTGCCTGGCAAGACGGTAGAGAACAGGGAGAACGACCAGGCTGCGCTGCATCCCGAGATAGTGGAAAAGATGTGGAAGGTGATACGTGAAGCCCATTCAACCCCTGCGGATCCGGATTTCGACATACCTATCCTGAATTAAGATAATATCAAACGCAAGACTAAAATGGATCAAGCAACCCAGAAGAAATACAACTACTGGCAGTGGAGGACCCTCATCCTGCTGATGATAGGGTACATGCTGTTCTATTTCGTCAGGAAGAACTTCAGCATTACGATGCCGGCACTCGAGTCTGAACTTGGAATAAGCAAGACCAAGCTCGGTCTCTTCCTGACCCTTAACGGAATCATCTACGGTGTTTCCCGGTTCATCAACGGCTTCCTTGCAGACAGGGTCTCACGCAAGAAGATGATGGCCCTCGGACTCCTGCTTTCCGCTGTGGTGAACATCCTGATAGGTCTCAGCCCTGAGATGAACGGACTCTTCCATTTCCTCGACGGATCCGGAAAGGCTACCGCCGGAATGATCATATTCATCGGAAGCCTTTGGATGATAAACGGTTACACTCAGGGTATGGGTTATCCGCCGTGCGGAAGCCTGATGGCACACTGGATCAAGCCATCAGAGCTTGCATTCAAGCAGTCCATCTGGAACAGCTCCCATTCCATCGGAGCCGGCCTCGTGGCGATAATCTGCGGCTCACTTATCCTCAAGCCTTTCGGATATGAGGCCTGGCAGTGGTGCTTCTTCATTCCGGCCATCCTTTCCATCGCCGGTGCCGCGATGCTGTTCTTCGGACTGAAGGATACCCCTGCCTCGGTCGGGCTGCCGGATCCGGAGACGATCGACGAGAATGCTCCCGAGAAGGAAGTCGTGGTGGAGGACCCGAAGTTCACCATCATGTGCTACAACAAGCTCGTCAAGGAGATGGTATTCAAGAACAAGATCATCTGGATCGTCGCGATAGCAAACTTCTTCGTATATGTCCTGAGATTCACCATCCTGGACTGGGGAGCCACGTTCCTTACCCAGGACAGGGGACTGAATATCAGCACCGCTTCCACGGTTGTCGCTGCATCAGAGCTGGTAGGAGGCATCGTGGGAACCTTGCTGGCCGGTTGGGCTACTGACAAGTTCTTCAAGAGCAAGGCGCACCGGACCTGCCTGATCGGGCTCGCAGGTGCTACCGTCTGCTTCTTCCTGTTCTGGCTTACCCCTCACAGTCTCAACGGACTTGCCGTGGTATGGATAATAATGGCAAGTTTCTTCATATATATGCCGCAGGCCCTTGTGGGCATTTCTCTCTCAAACCAGGCTACCAAGAGAGTGGCTGCTTCCGCCAACGGATTGGCAGGTATTCTCGGATATGCCAGTACGGCCGTTTCCGGTCTTGCTTTCGGTGCGATAGCTGACAAACTCGGATGGAACTCAGTGTTCGAGGTGGCGATCGTCATAGGCATCATCGGAATCATCCTCTTCGCTACCGTGTGGAACGCTCCTGCCAACGGCTATGCCAAGGTGGAGCCTATCATCGAACAGGTCAAGGCCGAGTTCGAGGCCACCCGGAAGGAATAGGTTCTTGGAAATAATCTTTTAATCTTAATTCTTATGAAACGTTTATTATCAGTTTTGTGTCTTTCCGCAGCCCTCATCGCAGGAGCTCTCATGAGTGTCTCCTGTATCGATGAACAGGGTTCCTGCGGCGACTACGACGAGTTGAAGGCAAGGCTGGATGCGCTCGAGAGCTCCGAAATCGTGAGCATCAAGTCCCAGGTCGCAGCCTTCAGCAGCTCCCTCGAGGAAGTCAAGAACAAGGTGGACGGCATCAAGGAATGTGACTGTGCCACCGAAATGGCTGCCGTCAAGACCACCCTCGAAGATCTCCAGTCCAAGGTCGGTCTGCTTCTTACCGCAGAAGAGTTCAACGCCTACAAGACCAGCAATGACGCTGCCGTGGCTCAGATCCAGACTATGCTGCAAGGTTTTGTATCCAAGGAGGAGTACACAACTTTCTATTCCACCTGTAACGCTAACATGGCCAATCTCCTCACAATGGTCAGCAGCAAGGTTTCCAAGGAAGACTTTAATGCCCTCAAGGCTGTTTATGACAGCGCTCTCGTGGACATCAATAAGAAACTTGCAGACCTCCAGGGAGCTGTCACCAAAGAGCAATTGGATTCCTTCAAGGTTGAAGTGACCAAGGCTCAGCAGGATATGCGCACCGAACTCGATGAACTCGGGCCAAAGGTTGCCAAGCTTGATACACTTGTCATCGGACTTGGTACCGACGTTCTTGTACTCCAGGGACAGGTTGAGAACCTTACCACCAGGGTCACTGCCCTTGAAACGGCACTCGGAGTCTTAAAGACCCAGATGGAGGCCCTTATGAACAAGATCAATTCCGTGGTCTATGTCCCTGAATATTCCGACGGCATGATCAAGATCAAGGTCATCCCGGAAACAGTCGAGATGAAGTATGACATCAGGCCGGCCGCCCTTGCCGCATCCCTCGCCAAGGCCATTGCTGAAGAGAAGGCTTCGGCTTCGTTCGTGCTGAGGTCTGTTGCTACCAGGGCTGTCAATCCTGCCATGACCATCAAGTCCGTGACTTGCCCTGAGCCGGGCTCCATCCTTGTCACCGCCGTCGTCTCAGGTGTAGCCGCCGAGCAGGCTGTGGCAGTTTCACTGCTTGTCACTGACACTTACGGTAACGAAATCCAGTCCAACTACACCTCCATCAGCTACTCCTTCGATGCCAACTCCTATATCGAGAACGGAGTATGCTACGGAGAAGGTGTCGAGAAGAACGGTGTCATCTGGGCTCCTGTCAACTGCGGCTTCGAGCCTGCAACCGATACGACCCGGGGATATCCTTACGGCAAGTTCTACCAGTGGGGTAGGATCTACGGACAGGGTTCTGACGCCGAGTTCGACCAGACCGTTCCTGAGGTGGTTACCGGAAGGGTATCCGTGGAACAGGGACAACTGGAAGGCAACAAGGGCAAGTTCTACGCCCAGAATGAGGAGCCTTACGACTGGAACAGTTCTCCTGATGCCAAGCTCTGGAATCTTGGTACCGTCGAGGTTCCGGTCAAGTCGGAATACGATCCGTGCCCTGTAGGCTGGAGGCTCCCTACTGAAATCGAAGTCCAGAGCATTTTGGGCGACAAAGAGTTCCTTCCTCTCGCCGGACGCAACGACTGCACCAACGGCAGGTACGCCCAGAGGGATGAGATCGGTTTCTACTGGACATCCACTACTGACGGTGCCAAGTCCAAGTTCTTCTTCGTCCATGCCACCGGTACCGGAGTGTCCTCGAACCCTAGGGCAAACGGATATACGGTGCGTTGCGTCAGGGACGGACAGGCTTCAGTTACCGGAGTTATCATTAGCAGGCCGAGCCTTGCACTCTCTGTAGGACAGAGCGAGACAATCACCGCCAAGGTAGAGCCTAATGACGCTGCCAACAAGCAGATCAAGTGGTCATCCAGCGATGAGACTATCGCAATTGTCGAAAACGGCAAGATCACCGCTATCAAGGCTGGTACCGCCACCATCACTGCAACTTCGGTCGACGGCAACTTCCCGGCATCCTGCTTCGTGACTGTCAATCCGGTCTATTACGTTGAAAACGGCGTCAACTTCGGTGAGGGCTTGTTCATAGCAGGTACGATCTGGGCTCCTGTAAACTGTGGCTTCGAGGCTCCGACCGATACGACCAAGGGATATCCTTACGGCAAGCTCTACCAGTGGGGAAGGCGCTACGGCCAGGGCTATTCCACTGATTATGATACGACCGTGCCAGAAATCGTGGAAGGACCTGTCCCTGTGGAGAACGGGAATTTCATCAATAATTCCAATGCTTTCTTCACGAGCTCAGCATCGGCTTACGACTGGGCTCAGTTCAAGAATGACCACCTGTGGAACAGGGAAAGCGACATCGAGCCGGACAAGACCAGCAACGATCCTTGCCCGACAGGATGGCGTGTACCTACCTGGAAAGAGCTTTATGCCCTTGGATCCGGGAACCATTCATCACTCGAGACTACGGCTTCCGGAATTGAAGGAATGTGGTTCAGCGGTGACAAGCCTTACTCTCCTTCGGTGGCTGCGGTATTCCTTCCTGCAGCAGGTGAACGCCTCTGCGATACCGGTGTCGAGATGTACCGCAACCAACGCGGTTACTACTGGGCTTCCGCACCGAACGGAGTCAGCGCATTCTGCCTCTATTTCTACTATGGAGACGCGCGTACCGACATGAGTATGGCAAGGGCCAACGGCCTGTCCCTCAGGTGCGTCAAGGAGTAGGAAGCATTCCGATATCTTCGAAAAGCCGCCGGTACACGGCGGCTTTTTCTTTTAACGGAAGCGGATATGCGCGGGAAGAGGAAGGCATCCTGTAAAGGCGCAGGCCGCGTCCTTCGACCGTCACCGGAGAATATTCCCCGACGACCGGAGGGATCGCTCCGAATGCCTCGCACAGGGTCATGGTGGCCTTCTCCCCGGTGGTGACGATGGCCTTGCATGAAGGGATGCGCCGCAGGAGAGCAGGTACATCGGTCGGAGTCACCACTTCCAGGAACTTGTCGGAAGCATTGTCCTTGAGCCTGCGAACCTCGCAGGCGGTGTCGTACATGGCTATTCCGGCGGAGGTGCAGAAGTCCCGGATGTCATCGAGCTTGAACTTCCTGGCGCCAGCATCGACGAAGCGGTCCTTGTCTCCGAAAAAGACAAGGCCGATGATGCGCCACATGTCATTGATGAAGTTCGGGTAATAGAACTTTATGCTCCATCGTTTCTCCTGGGGAGGGAAACTCCCCAGCATCAGGACTTTGGCATTGGCCGGAAGGAATGGCTCGAAGGGATGGGGCTCAGTCTGCATCTTCCGCGGTGCCTTCCACGAAGGCGACTATCTCGCCTTTTTCGACTTTCTCGCCCTGTTTGCCGAGGACTGCCACTATCCTGCCGTTGACGGCCGGAATGAGTTCTTCCATCCCGTAATATGTCTGGACGAAGCCCATGCCTTTCCCGGCCTTGACCGGAGTTCCTGCCACTGGAGCTGCGCCGGCGTCTTCCACATCGACCTCCCACAGGAGCTGTCCCTTGACAGGAGCTTGGACCGGAACGGCGTGAGGATAACGCTTTGCATATTCTTCGACGTCAAATTTCGGCATCTCAACTACAGGTCTCTTGACCTCGATCGGAGCATTCGCCTTGGCCTTCAGGTCGGCGAGCTCGGCATTGAAGCGCTGCTTCGCCACTCCGCTCTTGTAATCCCTGTACTGGCGTTCGTGCATCGCCAGTTCGAAGAGTTCTTCATCGTCCTCTCCGCAATCCCAGCCTTCTTCCTCCATCATCTTGCGGAACTTCGGAAGTTCGTCCGGATACGGCTCCTGAGGGTCTCCGGTGTAGAATTCCAGCCCCTTCTCCTTTGCGAGGGCGACGATCTCAGGAGCAAGTTCCCCAGGAAGCTTGCCCATCTTCCCCAGGATCATGCCCCAGGTGTCCTTGTCGATGGTGGTCCAGCGAGGCTTGCCGTTGAGGGTGTTAAGCAGGTTCATCAGGGCAGTGTTCTTGACATACTGGCTGAACGGAGTGACGAGAGGTGGATAACCGAGGCGTGGCCATACATATTCGACTTCCTGGAACAACTTGACCATCAACGTGTCAAGGCTGATCTCAGGACGGCCGTGAGCCCTTTCGGCGGCATTGATCGCCCCCTGGAATCCCTTCAGGTCCGCCATCATCGATCCCATCATGCCTCCAGGCAGGCCGCAGCCGACCAGAAGCGAACTCATCTTCGCATTGGATGGGTTGATCCAATAGCCAAGGAAATCATCCATGAACTTCTGGGTAAGGCGGCGTACTTCCATATAGGCATCCATATCCAGGTCCTTGACGAGGAAGCCGTCAGCTTTCATCATCTCCCTGATGGTAATCACGTCAGGGTGTACCTTGCCCCAGGAAAGAGGCTCGACAGCCACATCCAGGTAGTCCGCGCCGGCACGAGCCACTTCCAGCATCGAAGCAGGGGAGAATCCCGGACCGGTGTGTCCGTGATACTGTACTATGATGTGTGGGAATTTCTTCTTTATTCCTGCCACTAACTGTCCCAGGAAGGTAGGACGTCCGATTCCGGCCATATCCTTGAGGCATATCTCGTCGGCACCGTATGACACAACCTTATCAACGATGTCAAGGTAATACTCCACCGTATGCACCGGGGAATTGGTGATGGAAAGGGCGACCTGGGAGATCATCCCTCCCTTCTTGGCGAACTCGACGCTGCGCCTGAGGTTGCGGTGGTCGTTCAGGCCGCAGAAGGAACGGGCGATGTCGGTGCCCTGCTTCTTCTTAACCTTAAACATAAGTTCCCTTACGTCAGCCGGTACGGGATTCATCCTGAGAGCGTTGAGGCCCCTCTCAAGCATATGTGTCTGGATCCCTGCCTTATGGAAAGGGGCTGTCCATCTGCGGACGGCTATATTCGGATTCTCGCCGAACAGCAGGTTGACCTGCTCGAAAGCGCCGCCGTTGGTTTCGACCCTGTCGAAGCAACCCATGTCTATGATTGCCGGGGCGACTTCCACGAGCTGGTCCACGCGTGGTACGTATTTCCCCGAAGACTGCCACATATCCCTGTACACGAGGGAGAACTTTATTTCTCTTGCCATAGTCTGTAATTGAAAAACCTTGCAAAGATAATCAAAACCATCAGTACTTTATCAGCATCTGGGTTATGAATTTCCGGTATTGGATGGGCGTCATTCCCTTTTTCCTGGTGAATATCCGGATGAAGTTGGACTTGTTGTTGAAGCCGCATTCATAGCAGATTTCGGAAGCGCTGAGAGTCGTACTCTCGAGGAGGTTGCAGGCATGGGCAACCCTCAGGTTGTTGAGGTATGTGATATATGAGATACCGGTCCTTTTCTTGAAGAAATGAGAGAATGCCGAACCGGACATGTTCACAAGCGCAGCCACGTCGGCCAGCCGGATGTCTTCCCTGTGGTTCTTTTCGATGTATTCGCAGACTTTGGCAATACGGCGGGATTTCGAGGACCTGACTATCTCTTCCGGTTCGAACATGTTGCTCACCAATTTCTTCCGGCTGGAGTTGGCCATCATGTTCAGTATTCCGAGGAAGGTTGTAGCGGACTGGAAGCCCTGCATCTTGGTAAGGGCGACTATCTGGTCCACAAGGGCCTTCCGTTCGGCCCCCTCGAAGGAAAGACCGCGGGAAGAGTCCATCAGAAGCTGCCTGATAGGGCTGAAAAGCCTTTTGCCCAGGATCGGATAGTTCAGCATGTCCCCGGAGAACTGGATGGTGATCACGTGGTTGCTGACAGCGTCGGATTTCCAGGCGTGAGGCAGCAGCGGGCCGATCATAACGAGGTCGGATCCCGAAAAGGCTTCTTCTGAATCGCCGACGATCCTCGTTCCCGAGCAACCGGTTACCAGGTTGATCTCGTACTCGGGATGACAGTGGACCGAGTAGTCGAAAGAGGCATTGGGATGATTCAGAATAATGAACAGGTCTTCTGCCGAAATGGGAACGATCTCCTGCTGTATCTCATTCATATTCAAATAGGGTTTTTACAAAGATAAAAGTATTGTCAGAAAAAATCAAACTTGGTATTTCAAAATAATATAATCTTTTAGCAGTCTAATGCAATTAATTGGAAACTCAATTAAATATATTTGCAATGGAGTATTATCGTTCAATCCGATGGAATCTGTTTCAATAGGAATCGTTGACATTGTGATCATCGTCCTGTACCTGGCTTTTATCATCTGGTGGGGCCTCAGGCACGGCAAGAGCGGGGATTCTGGATCGTATTTCCTGGCAGGCAGGACCATGCCATGGTGGATAGTGGGTCTTTCGCTGTTCGCCGCCAGCATTTCCAGCACCACCCTGATCGGCCAGTCCGGCGATGCGTACCATACCGGGGTCGCTGTGTTCAACTACAATCTCACGGGAGTGGTGGTCATGGTTTTCTTCGCGGTCTTCCTTCTCCCGCTTTACGTCAAGTCGAAGATATTCACCATCCCGGAGTTTCTGGAAAGGAGGTTTGACAAGCGCTCCAGGTACTATTTTTCCGGAATATGCATAATCGGGAACATATTCCTGGATGCAGCCGGAGCCCTGTATGCTGCCGCACTGATCATCAAGCTCGTGTTCCCGGCCGCCGACCTCAGGCTGATAATCCTGATATTCGCCCTGCTGGCTGCCTCTTACACCATACCGGGCGGCCTGTCCTCCGCTATCAACGCGGAGCTGATCCAGGCCATAATCCTGATAGCCGGTTCCATCATCCTGACGGTGGCTTGCTTTGCGCATGGAGGAGGGGAGTACCTGTCTTCGCTTTTCGCCTCTTCTGACTTGAGCGTCAAGCTGATAAGGCCTCTGGACGACCCTGCCACCCCTTGGCTGGGACTGATAGTGGGGATGCCTGTTTCGGGAATATATTTCTGGGCGAACAACCAGACCCTCGTCCAGAGAGTGCTCAGCGCCAGGAACCTCGACGAAGGGCGGAAGGGAGTGATGCTGACTGGTTTCCTTACCCTGCTCACCCTTTTCATCATCGTATTCCCAGGAGTCATTGCGAGGAATCTTTTCCCTGGTATGGAGAAGCCGGACATGATCTATCCGACCATGGTGATGAAACTGTTGCCGACCGGCCTGCTGGGAATCATGCTCTCCGCTCTGCTGGCCGCACTTACATCGACCATCAGCGCGATCCTCAATTCCACTTCGACATTGTTCACGATGGACTTCTACGCCCAGATCGGCAAGGAGACCGACGAGAAGAAACTGGTGCGGGTAGGGAAGATAACCTCCGTGATCATAATCCTGGTCGCCGCTCTATGGGCTCCGAATATCGGCAAGTTCGGCTCCCTGCTCAAGTATTATCAGGAAATGCTGTCTTACATAGCACCTCCAGTGGTGGCTGCCTTCCTGCTGGGAATATTCAACAGGCGCGTAAACGGAAACGGTTCCTTCATAGGCCTCATGGCAGGCCTTGCCATGGCCGTCGTGATGTTGTTGTTCAGGCACAGTATATTCGGTGACCTCCATTTCCTGCTCATCATTCCGTTCCTGCTGGTATTCAGCATGATAGTTATCTATGTAGCCAGTTTGTTCAGTGCTCCTCCGTCCGGCGGCAAACTTTCCGGGACGGTGTGGACGGTTGCGGATTACAAGGCTGAGTCCGATGCGCTCGCGAAGGTTCCGTTCTACTCCAATTACCGCTTCTGGGCCGTGATGCTGCTGGCAGGATGTGCTGCCATACTCATAGTTTTCTCTTAGTAACCAATTGTTTTTCAGATGAAACTTACAAAATACGAACACAATCCCATCCTGACCCCGAACCCGGAAAACGGGTGGGAGAATTTCGTAACCAGCAACCCTGGGGTCATCTGGGATGACGGACTGTTCCATATGCTCTACAGGGCCGCAGGCGATGATGAAGAGCACAGGATCTGCTTCGGACACGCTGTCAGCGAGGATGGCTTCCATTTCCGCAGGGTGAGCGACAAGCCGGCTTTCTATCCGAGCGAAGACGGTCCGGACAGCGGATCCGTGGAAGATGCCAGGATAGTGAAGTTCGGCGACACCTTCTATGTCACGTATGCCTACAGGCCGTTCCCTCCTGGAAGGTACTGGACTTTCCCTCATGATGTTGTAAGGCTTCCCGAGTGTGATTCCTTCGCTCCGAAGGCATGGGCGAAAAGCATGGGGAACACGGGGCTTGCGATGACCAGGGACTTCAAGACCTTCCGCCGCCTGGGCAGGCTCACCAAGCCGACCCTGGACGACAGGGATGTTATCCTGTTCCCGGAAAAGATAGGGGGCCGGTTTGCGATGCTCCACAGGCCTAAGGAATATGTAGGGCCGGAATACGGGGTTTCCGAGCCTTCGATCTGGATCAAGTTCTCGGACGACTTGCTGGATTGGGAAGACAAGGAAAGCCACCTGCTTATAACCGGAAGGCCGGATTCCTGGGAGGAAAAGATCGGTGGAAGCACTCCTCCGATACCGACCCCGAGGGGATGGCTCGTCATCTATCACGGCGTCGCCGACGGCGGCACGGCCGACTACAGTGCAGGCGCTTTGCTGCTGGACCGGGACGATCCGCTGAAAGTACTCGCCAGGACCCCTGAGCCGATCCTCGCCCCGGACCTGGATTACGAGAGGGACGGTCTCTATCCGGGATGCGTGTTCCCGACCGGGAACGTTGTGCTGGACGGGACTTTGTATGTCTATTACGGGTGCGCGGACAAGAATGTCTGCGTCGCAACCTGCAAGTTGGACGATCTCCTGGACTTCCTTCTGGACGAATGTTCAATTAAACGTTAAAATATATATCAAGAAAGTATAATTACAAACTCGCCTTATTATGGGAATTACCTTTAAGAAGATTCTCGCCGCAGGATTGGCATTCTGCCTTGCCTGTGCCGGAAGCGCCGTTGCCCTGGCCCAGTCCGGGCAACTGACCGTAAGGGGTAAAGTCGTGGACCAGTCCGGTCTGGCAGTTCCTGGAGCTACGGTAGTGGTTGCAGGGACCTTGAACGGAACCACAGCGGGTCCAGATGGAACCTACACCTTGTCCAGGGTAGCGCCGGACGCTGTCCTGGAGTTCTCTATCCTGGGTTATCAGTCTCAGTCGATAAGTGTCGGCGGCAGGACGGTCATAGACTGCGTCCTTGCTGAAGACACCTTGATGCTTGATGACGTTGTGGTGGTCGGATACGGCCAGATGAAGAAAAGCGACCTCACCGGTTCGGTGGCTTCGGTCAAGACCGAGGGCCTTACCGATGTGCCTGCCAACTCCATCGAAAGCCTTATGCAAGGCCGTATAGCCGGTGTACAGGTTACCAACAACTCGCAGGAACCGGGCGCTTCGTCCATCGTGCGAGTTCGTGGTAATTCTTCCATCAACGGTTCCAACGCCCCGCTGCTGGTAGTGGACGGCTTCCCGTTCGGAGATGCCGGAAACCTGTCCCAGATCAATCCGCAGGACATCGTTTCCATGGAGGTACTCAAGGATGCATCGGCATCGGCGATCTACGGTTCTCGTGGTGCCAACGGTGTCATCCTCATCACCACGAACAAGGCTGCGGCCGGCAAGACCAGCATCAGCGTGCGTCAGCAGACCACTCTGTCCCAGATGACTTCCGAGCTAAACCTCTGGAGGGATCCCGTCCTGATGGCCATCACCCAGAACGAATCCAAGGTGAACGCAGGCATGACTCCTCTGTATGTGGGAGCCTTGAGCGCCAACGGCGTTTACTATCCTTCCATCCAGGAACTGCAGACCACCTGGACCACCAACACCCGTTGGGATGAATTGGTACTCAGGGATACTCCTGTTTCCAACAACACCACCGTGCAGGTGCGCAGCTCCAACGACAAGACTTCTTTCCTGGCCAGCGCCAACTATTTCCACGACAACGGAGTATTCGTTGATGACTGGTACAAGAAGTTCGGTGGCAAGTTCTCCGTCGACCACAAGTTGTACAAGAACTTCATCCTCAAGGCTGGAGCCAATATCATGCACAGCCAGCGCAATTACAACCCGGGCCGTTCCTACAACCGTAACCCTATCTTCCCTGTCTATGACGCGGAGGGCAATTACTGGCTGTACAGCGACCAGGATTATTACCACCCTATCGCTCTCAAGGAGCATTCCACCAATACCACCGAAGGTACCAGCGTAATCGCCAATGCCGGTGTGGAGTGGAGGATATTCCCGGCTTTCACCCTGACCAGCCAGTTCAACTACAAGCATGGCGAAAGGATCCAGGACATCTACAACCCTAAGAAATATTCCGAGTCTGGTACTTTCAACAAGGGATTCGGCCAGATCATCAACGGCAAGGACGACAATATCGTGGTGGATGTGTACGGCACCTACGACAAGGTGCTGGCCCAGAAGCATCACCTGACGGCCATGGCCGGTTATTCCTTCGAAAACTATCGTGCCCGTTCTTCCAGCCTTGCCGGCAAGGACTTCGTGAACGAAACCCTCGGCAACGAGAACCTTGCGGCCGGTAACCCTGAGCTCTATGAAATCGAGAACGGCCTTTCGGAGAGCAAGCTGGTATCAGGCCTCATGCGTCTGAACTACGGCTACGACAACCGCTACCTGTTTACCTTCACTGCCCGTGCCGATGGATCCTCCAAATTCGGCGCCGGCAACAAATGGGCATACTTCCCTTCCGGAGCAGTGAGCTGGAACGCTCACAACGAAGCCTTCCTCAAGGATGTGGACTGGCTGAATGTCCTCAAGTTCCGCGCATCCTACGGTGTTTCCGGTAACCAGGGTATCTCCCCTTACCAGACCTTGAGCCGTTATGGCCAGCACCAGTACTATTACAACGGTTCATGGCAGACCGCCATCGGCCCTGGCCGCGAGGTCGGCCGTACCGGTGATAACGGAATCTACGTGCTCTGGGGAGGTATTCCTAACGTCAACCTGAAATGGGAAACCACTTCCCAGCTGGATTTCGGTATGGATATGAGCCTGTTCGGACACCGGCTCAACATCACCGTCGACTGGTATGACAAGATCACCGACGACCTGCTGCGTGAGCGCAACATCGCTCCTTCATCCGGCTTCGACCGCATGTGGGTGAACGACGGAAAGATCAGGAATACCGGTATCGAGCTCACCGTGGACGGAATCATGTATTCCAGCCGTGACTGGAGGGTTGGCGGCACCTTGATGTTCACCCGCAACCGCAACAGCGTGCTCAGCCTGGGTGACGCCGTTGAGTCCGGTCTCATGACCGACCCTAACACCGGCATGCAGTACGAGTATTACGGGAACAGTTCAGGCCAGTTCCGTGGCTACACCAATATCCTGGCTATCGGCCAGCCGATGTACGTGTTCTACGGATACAAGACGGACGGTATCGTCCAGAGCCTGGAAGAAGGCCTCGTCGCCGGTCTTACCGGAAAAGACGCGGAACCTGGTGAATTCAAGTATGTCGATATCAACGGTGACTCTACAGTGGATGAGAATGACCGCTGCATCATCGGAGACCCTAACCCGGATTTCCTGGCTTCCCTGAGCCTGGATGTTGCGTGGAAGAACCTGGATGCGAGCATCTTCTTCAACGGAGTGTTCGGAAATGATGTCATCAACACCCAGGCTTTCGGCCAGCCTAACAACAATCCGCTCCGCTGGACAACCGACAATCCTAACAACAACTATCCTAAACTCCGCGACGACCGCCAGACCCGCTTCGCCGACTGGTGGGTGGAAGACGGTACTTTCATCCGTGTCCAGACCGTGTCGCTGGGTTATACCATTCCGCTTCGCAAACAGATCAAGTTCATGGAGAGCATCCGTCTCTACTCGACCGTGGACAACCTGTTCACCTTTACCAAGTTCAAAGGTTATGACCCTGAAGTGGGAGCCAACGGCATCTACAGCGGAGGTTATCCTCGTCTGAGGAAATGGACCTTTGGTGTTGACTTTAACTTTTAATGTGAGAAGCCATGAAAAAGATATTTGCTATCATACTTGCAGCAATTTGCCTGGCCGCTTGCGATCTGAACGAGAGACCTTACGGATTCTATTCTGAAGAGAGTTTCTATAAGACGGAGGCCGATGCACAGGCTGCCACCATGTACATCTACGATGCCATCAACTACATCGAGTACTCCCGTGCCATCGTTTTCCTTGGCGGAATGAATACCGACGAGCTGTACCCGAAGGGGGATGCCGCCGCCAGCACCAAGGACCTGGACGCCTGGACCACGGAAAACTTCAAGAGGAACGTCGCCCTCGGCAACTTCTTCAAGTATTCCTACATTACAATCAACCGCGCCAATGCGGTGATCGAGAATGTGCCGGGCATGGACATGGATCAGGGCCTGATCAACCGTTATACCGGAGAGGCCTATTTCATGCGTGCTTATTCCTACTTCAACCTGGCCCGCAACTTCGGCCGCGTTCCTATCCATAAGAAGGTGGTCGCCACCCTGGACGATACCGCAGCCGGACTGGCCGAGTCGCTGGATGAGTTGTGGAACTTCATCATTTCCGACCTGGAAGAAGCTATCCGCCTGCTCCCTTACTTCGCCAAACCTGAGACCGGCCGCGTGGACAAGGCAGCCGCCCAGGGCCTCCTGGCCAAAAGCTACCTTTATCTGGCTTCTGCCAAGGCAAACGGTGTAGCCCAGTACAGGGATATGTCATTCAATGTGGATGATTACTATTCCAAGGCGGTGCAGTATGCCGGACAGGTTGTGGACAACCCTGAGCAGACCACTTACCACTTCGACCCGGACCTGATGCACATCTTCGATGTAGAGTATCCGGATGGCCCTGAGCACATATTCATCATGAGCATGGACCGCACCGGTGACGGCGAAGGCCAGTATTCCAAGATATCCAAGATGTACATTCCTTATATCTCCGGCGGTACCGTGTACCTGAAGCAGGGTGATAAGGATGAGTATATCCCGACCCACGACGGGTGGAGCGAATACAAGACAGAGGATTCCTTCTATGAGAGCTTCGAGGAAGGAGACCTCCGCAGGGACTGGCTCATGTGCACCGAGGCATATGACGCAGCCGGCAATGTGGTCTGGACCTACAAGAAAGGCAATGACGCCACATATCCGTTCTGCCGCAAGTTCGTGGATCCGAAGTTCTCCGGAGACAAGACTTCCACCAAGCCTTACCTGATGCGTTTCTCCGACATCGCCCTGGTCTACGCCGAGGCTGCCGGTCCTACCGACAAAGCCTATGAGCTGGTGAACTACATCCGCAACCGTGCCGGTCTGGGTAACCTCCCTCCGGGTCTCTCGGTCGATCAGTTCCGCAACCAGGTCATCATGGAGCGTATCTATGAACTGGCCTTCGAAGGCAATATCACCTATGACATGCGTCGCACCGGCACCCTGCACACCGTGAAGGCACTGGCCGAGCAAGGCATCACTTCTGACGATGATATCGTATTCTATCCTATTCCGGCCTCCGAGACCGACCTTAACCCTAATATCAAGTAACCATGAAACGCAGTATATTATTCATTGCAATGGGCGCTCTTGTGTTACTGAGCGCTTGCACCAAGGACCCTTGGGACCAGATTTCGGAGGGCAGCTGGAATCAGGACCGCAAGATCCTGAATATCAAGTTCGCCGGGCAGGCCGGTCTGGCAAAGGTCACTGAAGTGGATGAGACCACCGGTACCATCGACGTGCAGCTGGCCACCAACTTGGTTGCTGACATGTCCAGCGTGGAGGTGTCCACCCTGGAGCTTTCATATAACGCTACTTCTTCTGTCCAGCTGGGCGGCAAGTTGGATTTCACCGGCGCAGCTCCTACGATTACCGTGACATCGGCGACCGGCAAGTCCCGCGTCTATACCATCAACATGACGGAGTTTACCGAAACCATCCTGGGCTGCTATGCCATAACCAGCAGCATGGTCTGGGGCGGTACCGGTCCGGAGTGGGGTGGCGGTGCCCTTATGGAACCTTCCACCAAGAGTTGGTGCTGGTATATGGACGAAGGACATGGCCCGAATGCCGAATATGATGATTATCTGGAGTTTACCCTGGATGAGATCCGCGATGACGGCAATACTACCGGAAAGTGTATCCACTACGGCGGTGTGGACGGCAAGCATTGGAACTGCCTGTTCAAGGCTGCTGTGAACAAGGAAGGTGACACCGATATCGACCTTCACAAGTTCTACCGCCAGATTCCGATCGGAGAGAGCACTTGGGTGCGTGATTACGTGAACAATACCATTTCCTTCATCGATGCCAACGGCAAGACCACCACGGGTCAGTTCCTGCCATCAGGCGACTACACGGTATATGAAGGCAAGGTACTCACGGTCGAGAAGAACGCTTTCGGATTCAACCTTTCAGGTGTGGACGACTGGACCAATATCTACAGCGATTATGATAAATTCGTCAAGCGCCCGCGCATATTCTTCGTACTCGTGACTCCTGTGGACCAGATACCTGCTGCTTCCAAGACTGAAGGTACGGAAGGCAAGAACAGCGTCGAACCTCCGGCACCGGCTCCTGTCTTCGACCTGCCGGGCGACTGGAAGGTGAAGGAACAGTGGGTCTATGGTGGTGCCGCAGGTGCCATCACCAAGGACCAGACGACAGCGAAGTCATGGTGCTGGAACGGCAATTATGTCAAGGAAAAGGACAATATCCTGACCTTCACTCCTTCCCAGGAAGGCGGCCTGAGCGGCACTGCATTCTATGGACCTGGCGCGGATGGCGGTTATTGGGACTACATGTATGTGGGTAAGAAGGCCGGTGTGGCTGTAAGTATCGACTGTTCCCAGTGGTACGGATGGCTGCCTCATACTGAAACTTCTTATACCTTCAACCCGGACGACATCACGGAGCAGTCTCCATGCGGGACGGTGACCATCAGGATCAGCAGTGTGGTAACCTACAATGTGCCGATCCTCCTCCCGGGCAGCTATGAGTTCCTGGGCAAGAGTGCCCTTGTCATCCCGGAAGGCTGCATGGCCCTGGCTCTTCCGCTGGCCGACGCCCCTTCGAACGATCACAGTTACGAGTGGACCGATTACGACCGCTTCGTGAACAGCCCGCTCCTTTATGTGATGGTATTCGAGAAACAGGTTCCTGCTGAATGATGCTGAAGCATATCCTACCTATATTGATGCTTGCAGTCGTTCCTCTCGCGTTCTCGTGCGGGGGGGACGACCCTGCAGGCAATGACGATCCGGTCGAGTCCGTGAAGTTGAAGATGGTCGATCCTGATGCCACACCTGCGACCAAGGCTCTTTATTCCAATTTATGGGCAGTCCGGGAGAAGGGATGGATATACGGGCATCAGAATGACCTGATCAACGGCCGCAAGTGGCAGTATGAGGTGGGCCGGTCAGAAACCAAGGATGTCTGCGGGGACTATCCCGGCATCTTTGCGGTGGATGTGGCTTCTTTCATGGACGGCCGTGAGGTTCCTCTCCAGACTTTGGAGGAAAACCCGGTGAAGCTGCGTACCATCAAGGAGGCCTACGACCGCGGCATGGTGGTGATGGCCTGCATGCACCTGAACAACCCGCTCACCGGCGGCGACTCATGGGACAATTCCAGTAATCAGGTTGCGGCCGAGATCCTGAAGGAAGGAAGTCCCACCAACGTCAAGTTCAACGGCTGGCTGGACAATCTTGCCTCCCTGGCCAAAAGCCTCAAAGGAAGTGACGGAGTGCAGATTCCAATCATCCTGAGGCCTTTCCATGAACATGGACATCCTTGGAGCTGGTGGGGCAGCAGCTGCACCACGGCTCCGGAATACATCGCCCTGTGGAAGTTCCTGGTGGATGGGATGAAAGCCCGTGGCGTCCACAGTTTCATCTATGCGATATCCCCCGCCATGAACGCCAAACAGACGGAGAGCGATTTCCTTTTCCGCTGGCCCGGTGACGAATACGTGGACTTCATGGGAATGGACTGCTATCTGGGCATCAACAATACGGTTTTCCTGAACAACCTCAAATGCCTGCGCGCATTATCCGAGCGGAAAATGAAGCCTGCCGGGGTTACTGAGATTGGCGTCGAGGGTTTCAAGAACCCGGATTATTGGATCGAGAACATCGCTGCTCCGATGGCGGGCCGCAAAATGTCGATGCTCGTGACCTGGAGCAACAAATACGATCCCATGGAGCAGGGGAGCGTGTATTTTTCCGTGTATCCAGGACATCCTTCGGCAGACTCTTTCAGGCAGATGTACGCCCGTCCGGATACATACTTCTGTGGAGATCTTCCCCCTATGTATAAAATGGCTGAAAACATAATCGTAGAATAATGAAACCCTTCTTTCTCGCTACATTGATATTGTTCCCGCTACTATGCGGGTGTAAGGAAAAGATCGAACCGGATAACGGAGATCCTCAGGAGGAGGTAATCCTGAGCCTTGCGGATGCGAATGCTACCGCAGAGACCAAGGCGTTGTATTCCAATCTATGGGCAATCCGGGACAAAGGCTGGATGTTCGGTCATCACGACGACCTGATGTATGGTCGCAAGTGGTATGGGACAGAAGGCGGCTCCGATACCAAGGATGTATGCGGAGACTATCCGGCCGTGTACAGCCTGGACCTGTCCACGTTCATGGACGAGAGGTCCGAGACCGAAGGAGTGGAGAATGCCATGCGCATCAAGCTGATGAAGGAGGCCTATGACCGGGGCATGGTCATTACGGCCTGCCTGCACCTGAACGATCCGCTTACCGGAGATGACGCCTGGCTGGATTCCGGCAAGACATCGAAGGCGGCAGCTGAGATCTTGAAGAGCGGCAGTGCCACGCAAGTGAAGTTCAATGGATGGCTCGACAAACTGACCGATGTGGCCAAGAACCTGAAGGGTTCTGACGGCAAGGTTATCCCGATAATCATCCGTCCTTTCCACGAACACACGCAGACCTGGAGCTGGTGGGGGAAATCGACCACCACGGAGCAGGAATTCGTCGGACTTTGGCGGTATTTCGTCGATTATCTGAAAAAGGCCGGCGTACACAATCTCATCTATGCCATCTCTCCACAGATGGACTCCAAGAAAGAGGAAAGCGATTTCCTGTTCCGCTGGCCGGGCGATGAATATGTGGACTTCATCGGGATGGACTGCTACCAGGGAATCAAGAACGATATATTCCTGGGCAACCTCAAGCTTCTTTCCAAACTGTCGACGGAAAAGAAAAAGCCGGCCGGAGTGACGGAAACCGGCGTGGAAGGCTTCAAGGTGGCGGATTACTGGATCACGAACATCGCTGCTCCGATGGCTGGCAGGAAGATGAGCCTGCTGGTTACCTGGCGCAACAAATATGACCCGATGGGACAGGGATCGCACTACTTCTCCGTATTCCCCGGCCATGTGTCGGAAGAGAGTTTCAAGACCATGTACTCAAGGTCGGATACCTATTTCTGCAAGGACCTTCCGAAAATGTATGTCATGGCTCAAAACGTTACCGTAAGATGAAAGCACGCTATATCTTTCTGGTCATGGTGGCCGGCATGCTCGTCTCCTGTACCAAATCGGTGAAGGTCACCGTCACACAGGAGGTGATCAATCCATGCTATCTTGGCAACGGCATCGAATGGGATCCCTACGATGAGGCCATTCCATGGGGATCTGCCTTGTCGGATGAAGATTGGAATACGCTTTATGAGCGGCTTGACTACATGCAGCCTCAGTATGTCCGCTGCATGATCAACAGCCCTTTCACCTATTACACGGGGAATGGCTTCGAAGATGGACGTAATTCCGAGAATATCAAGAGGTTGCTGGAATACTGCCAAAGCCGTGGCGTGATGGTGGTGTATGGGGAGTACAATCCTCCTTCCTGGGAGATGAAAGGCTCCAAGGAATGGGTGGAGGCATCGGTGCGTCACCTCAACTGGCTGGTGGCTGAAAACGGTTTCACCTGCATCAAGCACTTCGTCATATTCAATGAACCGGACGGGAACTGGGCTTCCACGAACGGAGACTTCGCTTTCTGGAAGGAGATGGTCGGCCGGTTCCAGGCCGAGATGGACAAGTATCCGGCCCTGAAGGGGCAGGTGGACATCGCAGGCCCTGATGCCGTCATCGACTATGCCAATCCGGCCTCGGAGTATGATGCCGCGGGCTGGCTGAAGGCAACGGTGGAAAACGTTCCGGAAGTGGGTATCTACGATATGCACGCCTATCCCGGGCAGCGTTATGTGCGCAGCGGGGAGTTCGAGGAGACGCTGAAGAGGCTCAAGGCCCTGGTTGACAAGCCTGTGATCCTGGGCGAGGTGGGCTTCAAGTATTTTTCCGACCCTGCCGATTCCACCCTGGCACAGGAGTATTGGAAGCGGGTGGAAGGCCATCCTTTTACCAAGGGATCCGATTGCAACATGATGGTCTATGACGACTTCTATGCCCTGGATATGCCGTTGCTCCTTATGAGCGTGATGAATTCCGGTTTTTCCGCAGCGGCAGCCTGGATGCTGGACGATGCCATGCACTCCAACGGCGATTCCGGCCGTATCGAAGATATCAAACTCTGGGGGATGTGGAACATCCTCGGGACTGAAGTATTCGGAGATCCTTCCCAGGAGGAAGTCCGTCCGTGGTACTACACCTGGAGCCTGATGTGCAGGCACTTCCCGGCGGGCAGCAAGATTCTGGAACTGGAAGGCGACTTGCCGGAAAACGTTGCTTCTACTGCGGCACAGCTTCCGGATGGCTCATATTCAGTAGCTTTCGTCAATTACGGGAGTGAAAGTCATCCGATCGACTTGAAACTGCCTGTATCTTTCGAGGGATACAGCCTGCAAACCTATCATTCCGGCTTGGAGAAAAAGCCTGTTTCCAACGGAAGATTCGTACTTCCTGCCCAGACATTTGCCATTGTTTCCAAGTAATGAAGAAAACGATTGTCTTGATGGCGGCATTGTTAGGCTGCCTGCTGGCATCGGCCAAAGTTAAGCTTCCGAGCCTTTTGGGGGACGGAATGGTGCTCCAGCGTGATGCTTCTGTACAACTGTGGGGTTCTTCTGACCGCACCAGGGTTACGGTGGTAACCTCCTGGGACGGGAAAAAGTATTCCGCGAACCCTGATGATTCCGGTAGCTGGAGCGTGCATGTAAACACTCCTGCTTCGGGAGGCGGTCCATATACCGTCACCATAAGCGATGGGGACAAACGGGTGCTCCGGAATGTCTATGTTGGGGAAGTATGGATATGCAGCGGCCAGTCCAATATGGAGATGCCGCTCGGAGGTTGGGAGCATCAGCGGGTGGAAAATGCTTATGAGACCATCCAGGATGCAGTTTCTACGCCTTTGGTAAGGATGTTTACCGTGGCTCGGCACAACTCCGACTCGCCTCAGGAGGACTGCCGTGGTTCCTGGAAAGCCAGTACCCCGGGGACGCTCCGGGATTTCAGTGCCACGGCCTACCATTTCGGCAAGACCCTTTCCCGGTTCATGCCGGACATGCCGATCGGCCTCATAGCCACCGATTGGGGCGGTACACCTATCGAAGCATGGCTCAGCGTCAAGGCTTTGGAGGACACCCCGGGCATCGATGTACCACTGTCAAAGTCCTTGTATTGGGAGGAAGTGCACACCGGCCAGCTTTTCAACGGAATGATTTATCCGCTGCGCCGTTTCGCCGCCCGTGGTTTCATCTGGTACCAGGGTGAGGCGAATCTTGTTAATGCTGCTGATTATCCGGCGATTACGGTTTCAATGGTCAATGAATGGCGCGCACTCTGGGGTAATCCGGATATGCCATATTACCTGGTCCAGATAGCCCCTTACAGTTATGACGATCCGGATGGGTTCGGACTCCCGTTGCTGGTGGAACAGCAGTACAGGATTCCGGATATCCTGTCCCATTCCGGAGTTGCAGCAACCACGGACATCGGCCATCGCGACTGCATCCATCCTCCTTTCAAGAAGGAAGTGGGGGAGAGGCTTGCCTGGCTTGCCCTCGCCAATGACTATGGTTTTGAGGGGCTTCCCGTCACGCCGCGGTACAAGAGCATGAAGACGGAGGGTTCATCCATCCGGCTCAGTTTTGAAACCGGACCTGCTGCAGGAGATGGCTTCAGGATTCACGGAGAGCATCGGAAACTGGTGTTGGGAGGATTTGAAATCGCCGGTCCGGATAAAGTCTGGCATCCGGCAACGGCTGAAATAGAGTGGGGCACGAATGATATCCTCGTGAGTTCTCCGGAGGTTTCCAGCCCCGTCGCTGCACGTTATGCTTTCCACAATTGGCCCGAAGGGGCGAACGTGGTGACCGATAATGGTCTTCCGCTTCCGATGTTCCGTACTGATACGTGGCCGGTCAAGTAGGGCAAGTTCCAACTTTTTTGATTAACTTTGTCAGTTATGAAAAAGTTAATCCAGACAGTCCTCATACTGATTCCCGTAGCTCTGGCTGCTACAGGATGCGATTTCTTCAGGAAGTTGGCCGGCAGGCCGACTTCCGACCAGATAGCGGCGATGGCTGAAGCCATAAGGCTCGAAGAAAGCGCCCGAATCGCCGATTCCCTCAGGAAAGCACTTGCAGAACCTCAGGAAGACTCTGCCGCGACAACTCCTGCACCGGCAACACCGGCAGCTCAGGCCGCTTCCACACCTACGGCTTCTTCTCCGGTAACTGCCGCGACAACTCCTGCCGCCGCCGCTCCAGCTCCTTCAGGAGACCTGAAACGCTTCTATGTAGTGATGGCGTCTTTCGGCAACTCTGCCAATGCGAATAAATATGCATCGATTCTCGAAGCCAAGGGGTATCCGGCCACGATCCTGAAGCGGGGTTCGTATCAGGTAGTGGCTGTCTGCGGTACCGACGACGAAGCTGCGATCAAACAATCATTCGACGAAATAAGAAGGCAGGATTTTTGCCCTCAGGGAGTCTGGATAATTGACAGGAACGGAAAATGAGACTAAGATCGGCAGCCATCGCGGTTATCTCCGCAATCATCGCGGGTATCCTTCCCGCATCAGCGCAGTTCAAGAACGGAGCCTATGCCGGACTCGACGACAGTGAGACGGTCAGCTCATTCAAGGAGCACGTTTCCACCATCTCCGCAGCTATAATGGAAGGCCGCAAGGCCGGATCCGAAGGAGAGGCAATGACAGCTGAATATGTGACCGGAGTCTTGAAGGAATACGGAGTGGATATCCTGTCCGGCAAGGACGGGGATCCGTTCGGCATCCTGCAGGCGGACGGAGACACACTGACATCCCGCAACGTGATAGGTTTTATCCAGGGAAGCGACAAGACCCTGAGGAACAAATACATAGTCATCGGCGCGAGGATGGACAACCTGGGAACCATGCATACCATGGTGGATGGCAGGAACGTGGAAAGGATATTCTATGGTGCAAACGGTAACGCTTCAGGTCTGGCGATGATGCTGGAACTCGGACGCATGCTACAGACCAACCATATCTTGCTCCGCCGTTCGGTCCTCCTCATCGGTTTCGGCGCCTCGTGCCAGACCTATGCCGGAGCCTGGTATTTCCTCAACCGGGCATTCTCCGATGCTGCCGACATCGATGCGATGATCAACCTGGACATGGTAGGCACCGGAGGAAAGGGTTTCTATGCATATACTTCTTCCAATGCCGACATGAATGCCTTGGTCGAGGCCCTGGCGAACGAACTCCAGCCTATCCAACCGGAGTTGACGAGCCAGGAACCATATCCTTCCGACCACCGCGCATTCTACAACTCGGGGATCCCGTCCGTTTTCTTTACGACGGGACAGTATCCTGAATATGGCACCGACCGCGATACCCAGTCCATCATCGATTATGAGACGATGGAGAGGGAACTGGAATACATCTACAACTATTCAGTCTCGCTTGCCAATGGCCCGAAGCCGATTTTCAACCCTGGGGATATCGTGAAGCAAGCTTCTCCGAAAGAAGGGGTGGTGCCGTATTATGACTGTGACGTGCGCCCTACCTTCCTTGGCAGCGCCGACCCGAGGGTATTCCTCCAGAAGTGGGTATATACTTACATGAAATACCCGCAGGAGGCCGTCAGGAACGGTATTCAGGGACGCGTGCTTGTGGATTTCATAATCAATGAGAACGGAAAGGTGCAGGATGTCAAGGTACTCAAGGGGGCTGATCCGCTGCTCGACGAAGAGGCGGTGAGGATAATCAGCGGTTCCCCTGACTGGAAGCCGGGAAGGCTCCGCGGCCAGAAAGTGAAGTCCGAGATTTCGCTGTATGTGGAGTTCCGCCTGGAGAAGAAGGGGAGCGGCAGCTTCGGCTTCAAGAAACACGAGAATTAGGAAAACATTTGATACTTATGGATTACGATTTCAGAGCCATCGAGAAGAAATGGCAAGCCTATTGGGCCGGGAACGGAACCTTCAAGACAAAGGAAGATCCTTCCAAGCCTAAGTTCTATGTCCTGGACATGTTCCCTTACCCATCAGGAGCAGGACTGCACGTGGGACATCCCCTGGGATACATAGCCAGTGACATATATTCCCGCTACAAGAGACTCAAGGGATTCAATGTCCTCCATCCGATGGGATACGATTCCTTCGGCCTTCCTGCCGAGCAATATGCCATCCAGACCGGACAGCACCCTGAAGTCACAACTGAGAACAATATCGCCAGGTACCGTCAGCAGATGGACCGCATCGGTTTCTCATATGACTGGGACCGCGAGGTCCGGACTTGTGATCCGAAGTATTACAAATGGACGCAGTGGGCTTTCCTCATGATGTTCGGAAGTTGGTATGACAACGACGCGGACAAAGCCAGGCCTATCGAGATTCTGACAGACGCTTTCGCCAAGGGCGGGAGCAAGGCTGTCAACGCGGCCTGTTCGGAGCATGACCCATTCACTGCAGAAGAGTGGAATTCCTTCTCCGAAAAGCAGAAGGCCGACATGCTGATGAACTACCGCATTGCTTACCAGGGTGAGACGGCGGTCAACTGGTGCGCCGGCCTGGGAACTGTGCTCGCCAACGACGAAGTCAAGGACGGCCTGTCCGTACGCGGTGGTTTTCCGGTTGAGCAGAAGATGATGAAGCAGTGGCAGCTCAGGGTTTCGGCTTATGCCGGAAGGCTCCTCGAAGGACTTGAAAGGATTGACTGGACCGATTCCCTCAAGGAGATGCAGCGCAACTGGATCGGCAAATCCAACGGCTGCGAAGCCGTATTCAAGTGCTACAACGGGGACCAGGAGCATGATGTGACCATATTCACTACACGTGCCGATACCATGTTCGGAGTCACCTTCATGGTGCTTGCTCCCGAGAGCGACCTTGTGAAGATACTCACTACGCCTGGGCAGCAGGCTGAGGTCGAAGAATACCTCGCCTATGTGAAGAAGAAGACCGAAAGGGAGAGGATTGCCGAGACGAAGACTGTCACCGGAGTATTCAGCGGCTCCTACGGAGTCAATCCTCTCACTGGCGAAAGGGTCCCTATCTGGATCTCCGAATATGTGCTCGCGGGCTATGGTACCGGAGCGATCATGGCCGTGCCTGCGCATGACAGCCGCGACTACGCTTTCGCACGCAAGTTCAACCTGCCTGTCATCCCTCTGATCGAGGGTTGCGACGTGAGCGAGGCGAGTTTCGATGCCAAGGAAGGCAAGATGATGAATTCCGGCTTCCTCAACGGCATGGATGTAAAGGATGCCATCCCTGCTGCTATCGAATATGTCGAGAAGCACGGAATCGGCCACAGGAAGGTCAACTACAGGCTCCGTGACGCCATATTCTCTCGCCAGAGGTATTGGGGAGAACCGTTCCCGATCTATTTCAAGGACGGTATTGCCACCCCTCTTCCTTTGGACAAGCTGCCTCTGGAGCTTCCGGAGATAGACCAGTTCAAGCCTACCGAGACCGGAGAACCGCCGCTTGCGCGTGCAAAGGACTGGACCTATGAGGGTTATCCTCTGGAGACCAGCACTATGCCTGGTTTCGCGGGTTCCAGCGCTTACTATCTCCGCTATATGGACCCTCACGACGGCGAGGCTCTGGTGGACAAGGATGTGAATGCATACTGGCGTGACGTGGACCTGTATATCGGTGGTACCGAACATGCCACCGGCCATCTCATCTATTCCCGCTTCTGGAACAAGTTCCTCTTCGACCTCGGATATGTGTGTGAGGACGAACCGTTCCGCAAGCTCATCAACCAGGGAATGATCCAGGGACGTTCCAACTTCGTTTACAGGATCGTAGGGACGAACAAGTTCGTCTCTTACGGCCTTAAGGACGGCTACGACACGACCGAGATCCATGTGGACATCAACATAGTCCGCAACGACAGGCTCGACCTTGAGGCTTTCAGGGCGTGGAGGCCGGAATTCGCTGATGCCGAGTTCATTCTCGAGAACGGTGAATATATCTGCGGATGGGCAGTGGAGAAGATGAGCAAATCCATGTTCAACGTAGTCAACCCGGACAATATCTGCGACGTTTACGGAGCGGACACCCTCAGGCTTTACGAGATGTTCCTGGGTCCGCTCGAACAGTCCAAGCCTTGGGACACCAAGGGCATCGATGGTGTCAACCGCTTCCTCAAGAAATTCTGGAGACAGTTCTTCGACGGGGACGACCTCGCCGTGACGGATGAAAAGGCTACACCTGATGAGCTCAAGGTTCTCCACAAACTGATCGGCAAGGAGCAGGATGACATCGAGCACTTCTCATTCAATACCACTGTAAGTTCGTTCATGATAGCACTCAACGACCTGAGCGCGTTGAAATGCAGGAAGAGGGAGATCCTGGAGCCGATGACCATACTGCTTTCCCCGTTCGCGCCTCACATCGCCGAGGAACTGTGGTCCCTGCTGGGGCATAGCGAGAGCATCACTTATGCCCGCTTCCCGGAATTCGATCCTGCACTCGCAGCCGAGGACAACGTGACCTATCCGGTGTCTTTCAACGGAAAGATGCGTTTCACGGCCGATCTGCCTAAATCCCTGACTCCTAAGGAGGTGGAGGATAGTATCCGCGGAATGGAGCAGACGGCGAGATACCTTGACGGGAAGACCGTGGTCAAGGTGATAGTGGTACCTGGAAAGATCGTCAACTTCGTAATCAGATAGACATCCATGGCAATCGACCTGAAGAAAAACAAACTGACCGGCCTGATCTGGGATTATCTGGTGATAACCTTCGGCTCGGCGATGTACACGTTCGCGTGGTCCTGCATGTTCATTCCGAACGGAGTCGCCAGCGGAGGTGTGACCGGAGCTTCGACCATCATCAATTTCGCGACGGGTATTCCGGTCTATATCTCCTATATCGTCATCAATGTGATCCTCCTGCTCCTGGGATTCCTGATCCTCGGGAAGTCATTCGGATTGAAAACGATATTCGCGATAGCGATATCCACCGTATTCCTGGATTTCTTCGCGAGCATGGAGTCTTGGTACCTGTTCTTCGAGAGCCGCCTCCTTCTGGTACTGGTGGCGACGCTCATTGAATCGATCGGTATCGCCTTGATCCTGGAGGTGGGCGGAAGTACCGGAGGAACAGATATTATTGCGTTGATTATCAACAAGTTCTGGCCTATTACAGTAGGTCGGGTATATCTGGCCACCGACCTGTTCATCATAGCCTCAATCCTCCTGATTCCGGGAAAGACCGTCGAGGATATGGTTTACGGTTACGTGGCGATGTTCATGTTCTCGGTGATGGTTGACTGGGTCATGCTCGGCCGGAAATCCACTTGGCAGGTGATGGTATTCTCCGATGAATACAAGGCTATCGCAGACTATATCATCAATAACATGAACAGGGGGGTGACGGCCTTGAATTCAGTCGGTTGGTACACCGGCAACGACAAGAAGGTCCTCCTGATCATCGTCCGCAAGCGCGAGCTCCACGACTTGACCAAGTTGATCAAGGCCATGGATCCTAAGGCATTCGTTTCAGTCTCGGCGGCCAGTACGGTGTACGGTGAAGGCTTCGACGAGATCAAGACAGGTGTAAATATCCGTAAAAAGAAGAAAGAAAATGAAGCAATTGAGCAGAAAAAGCGTATTGACAACGATTAAGGAGTGGGTCCTCATTACGCTCGGGATCCTGGTCTACACCGCCGGGTGGTCCATATTCCTTACCCCGAACAACCTGGTCGGAGGGGGAGTGTCCGGTATCAGTGCCATCATCCAGTATGCGACCGGAATAAAGATGGGTTTCACCTATCTGGTCATCAATGCCATACTCCTGATCATATCGATGTTCATCATCGGTCCGAAGTTCGGAGCCAAGACCATATATGCCATCATACTGGCGTCCATCTGCCTGAACTTGTTCCAGACATACCTTCCACAGGAGATCATCCAGAACCTGGCTTTATCCAACGGCAAGCTGCTTTGCTCACTGATCGGAGGTGCCATGGCCGGATTCGGGATCGGAATGTCCATCTCCCAGGGTGGTAGTTCGGGAGGAACCGACATAGTTGCATTGATATACACCAAGTACCATAATGTTTCTCCGGGAAAGGTCATCCTTCTGATGGACGTGTTCATCATCGCGTCTTCCCTCCTGGTCCCTTCATTCGACGCCAACGGCCAGGCGCTCCCGTTCGTGGAGAAATTCACCACCGTGGTGTACGGTATGATCATAGTCACCGTGTGCGGGAATGTCTGCGACATCTATCTTGCGGGATCCAAGCAGAGCGTCCAGGTATTCATCCTCTCCAAGAAATATGAGGAGATAGCGGATATGATCGTGAGTGATTTCCACAGGGGTGTCACCGTGCTCGACGGTGAAGGATGGTACACCAAGCAGAACCTTTCCGTCCTGATGGTCCTGACCAGGAAGACGGATGTGAATATGCTGATGCGCTCGATCAAGCGCATCGACCCGGACTCCTTCCTTACAGTCTCTTCCGTAGCAGGGGTTTACGGACGGGGGTTCGATACCTTGAAACTGGATAAGAAAAGTTGATCCCCTATAAAAAACAGCAATAATTCAGGATATTTCCCCCGGCATTCCGATGCCGGGTTTTTTTATTTCATAAATTCGGTGTCGAACCAAAACCATTCTAACCATATGATAACTATTTTATCAACACTTGCACTGATCGAATTCTCTCTCTTTTTCTGTCATGACCTGAGGACAAGCAAGGGGAACCATTCAAAGAGATTCTGGATCAGGATCGTTTCCGCCGTGTCCGGAATCCTGTGCGTCTTGTCGGAAAACATCCTCATCCGTCCTTGTACGCTTTCGGGCCTCGGGACGGACATCGCATTAGTCACGGCCATCCTGCTGATCTTCCCTTGTTCCTACGAGAAACCGGGACTTGCTCTCAGGACAGCTTCATTCCTGGCCGTTTCCGGGCTTGCCGTGATCCTGTTCTTCGGCCTGGATCCCGCGAGAGTTACGTTCAGGCTGGAGCGCCTGGTTGTCAGTGGAAGTGTCTGCTTCCTTGTCGTCATGTTCTATTTCATCGCCGCTGCATGGCGGAAGTTCTCCTCCATCAGGGCTCTTTTCCGCAACAATGCCGTCTGGCACGGGCTTGAAGACTATTCCCGATCGGTATATTCCGTGATCTTCCTGTGCATCTCGTCCTTCGGCCTCCTCGCATCCGGCATTCCCGGGAATGTCGGGCTGGTCCTGGCGGCAGCCGTACAGGTCTGTCTGCTCGCGTTGTATGCGATCCTCTATCTCAGGGCGGTCTCCGGGCGGACTCTCGCGATGAGCAAGGCTACCGAAGACAAGATCAAGGATATGATAAAAGGGAACCTTCGGACCAACTATATCGAGAAGACGGAGGAAGACAAGAAGATGAACAACCTGTACAAGAGGATAATGACGTATATGACCGAGAGCAAGCCCTATCTCGATCCTTCGTTCAACATGCCTGCCCTTGCAGAGAAGATGTACACCAACAAGTTCTATCTTTCGAAGACGATCAATATCCTTTCCGGACGGAATTTCAGGCAGTTCGTCAATTACCACAGGATACAGTATGCTATCGGTCTTTTCAAGAGCGATCCACGGCTGAAGGTCGCCGAGGTTGCGGAGTTTTCGGGCTTCAGCTCGTCGGTATCATTCAACATGGCGTTCAAGATAAACACCGGCAAGACTCCGTCGGCCTGGGTGCAGGATTATGTCTCCGGAACCGATGCTCTTTGAGGCTCCGTTTCTTGGCAGGTTGAGGGAAAATGTGTAAATTTGTCAGTTAATGTAAAACTTAGATTTAGTTGACATGAAATTGAAAATCGTTGTCCTGGCCAAGCAGGTGCCGGACACTCGGAACGTGGGTAAAGATGCTATGACAGCCGAAGGTACTGTGAACCGAGCCGCCTTACCTGCAATCTTCAATCCGGATGACCTCCTCGCTCTCGAGCAGGCGCTTCGTATCAAGGAGCAGAATCCCGGATCAACAGTTGGAGTACTGACAATGGGCCCTCCGCGTGCTGGAGAAATCATCCGCCAGGGCCTCTTCAGGGGAGCTGACACAGGCTGGCTTCTGACAGACAGGCTTTTTGCCGGGGCCGATACCCTTGCAACCTCATATGCCCTTGCCGCCGCGATCAAGAAGATCGGTGGAGTCGATCTTGTAATCGGAGGCCGTCAGGCCATCGATGGTGATACTGCCCAGGTAGGTCCGCAGGTGGCCCAGAAGCTTGGGCTCAACCAGGTTACCTATGCCGAAGAAATCAAGATAGAGGAAGGGGTCGCCACTGTGCGCCGCCATATCGACGGAGGAGCCGAGACCGTAAAGGTCCCGCTGCCTGCCTTGATAACAGTAAACGGAAGTGCCGCTCCATGCCGCCCTCAGAATGCAAGGCTGGTACTGAAGTACAAGCGGGCAAGTTGTCCGATGGAGCGTCCGGAGGATGTTCCGTATGCCGGGCTATACGAGGAGCGCCCTTACCTGACACTTAACCAGTGGAGCGTATCCGATGTGGACGGGGATCCTCTCCAGTGCGGTCTGTCGGGTTCGCCTACAAAGGTCAAGAGTGTCCAGAACATCGTTTTCCAGGCCAAGGAGTGCAAGCACCTCACGGCTTCGGATGCAGACATCGAAGGGATGGTAAAGGAATTGTTGGATGAAAGGATAATCGGGTAGCGCTATGGATAATGTATTTGTATATTGCGAGATAGAGGGGACTGCCGTAGCGGAGGTCTCCCAGGAGTTGCTGACCAAGGGCCGCAAGCTCGCCGACGAGCTCGGAGTTCAGCTCCACGCCGTCGTGGCCGGTACCGGTATCAAAGGGAAGGTCGAAGACCAGATCCTTCCATACGGAGTGGACAAATTGTTCGTGTTCGACGGGGAGGGGCTCTTCCCTTACACGTCAGCTCCGCACACCGACATCCTTGTCGGCTTGTTCAAGGAAGAACATCCGCAGATCTGCCTGATGGGTGCTACCGTCATCGGCCGCGATCTCGGACCGAGAGTGTCTTCGTCCCTTACCAGCGGTCTGACTGCCGACTGTACTCAGCTTGAGATAGGTCCATATACCGACAGCCGCAGCGGAAAGACATATGACAACCTCCTTTACCAGATCCGTCCTGCATTCGGCGGGAACATCGTCGCCACGATCGTCAATCCTGACCATCGTCCGCAGATGGCCACGGTCCGTTCCGGCGTTATGAAAAAGGCTCTTTACGAAGGCAAGGCTGCCGGAGAAGTGGTTTATCCGGAGGTTTCCAAATATGTTTCTCCGGAGGCATATGTCGTCCAGGTCATAGACCACCATGTGGAAAAGGCCAAGCATAATCTCAAGGGTGCTTCGATCGTCGTTTCCGGCGGATACGGGATGGGCAGCAAGGAAGGCTTCGACCTGCTTTTCGAACTGGCGAAGGTACTCCATGCAGAGGTCGGCGCCAGCCGTGCGGCAGTGGATGCCGGTTTCTGTGACCATGACCGCCAGATCGGCCAGACGGGTGTCACGGTGCATCCAAAGGTGTATATCGCCTGTGGAATCAGCGGTCAGATCCAGCATATCGCCGGCATGCAGGACAGCGGGATCATAATCAGTATCAATACCGACCCGGATGCCCCGATAAACAGCATAGCCGACTATGTGATCACCGGTTCCGTCGAGGAAGTCATCCCTAAACTTATCAAATACTACAAGCAGAACAGCAAATAAGGAGGAAAACAAATGGCAAACTACTATACAGACCATCCGGAGATCGAATTCCACCTGAATCATCCATTGATGCGCAGGGTGGCTGAACTCAAGGAGCGAGGATATTCCGAGAAGGAGAAATATGAGGAAGCCCCTGTCGATTACGAGGACTGCATTGAGAACTACCGCCGCATCCTCGGCATAGCCGGAGACATAGCTGCGAATACCATAGCTCCGAATTCGGAGGATGTGGACCTTGAAGGGCCGCATCTCGAGAACGGTAGGATGAAATATGCCTCCAAGACGGTCGAGAACATGGAGGCTGTCCGCCTGGCGGGACTCTGGGGTGTCACCATGCCTCGCCGCTACGGTGGACTGAATGCACCGGAGACCGTGTTCAGCATGGCCAGCGAAGTCATTTCGGCTGCCGATTCCAGTTTCCAGAATATCTGGAGCCTGCAGAGCTGCGCAGAGACCCTTTACGAGTTCGGCAGCGAGGAGCAGAGACAGAAGTTCATTCCTCGCATCTGCGCTGGTGAGACCATGTCCATGGATCTTACGGAACCGGATGCCGGTTCCGACCTGCAGAGCGTGATGCTCAAGGCTACATGGAGCGAGGAGCAGGGCTGCTGGCTCCTGAATGGAGTAAAGAGGTTCATCACCAACGGCGATTCCGACATCCATCTGGTCCTCGCTCGTTCCGAGGAAGGGACACGGGACGGCCGAGGTCTCTCGATGTTCATCTATGACAAGAGGCAGGGTGGTGTGAATGTCCGTCACATAGAGCACAAACTCGGTATCCACGGCTCTCCAACCTGCGAGCTTACATACAAGGACGCCCGTGCTGAACTCTGCGGGGAAAGGCGCCTGGGCTTGATCAAGTATGTCATGGCCCTCATGAACGGTGCCCGTCTTGGAATCGGTGCTCAGAGCGTAGGCCTGAGCCAGGAAGCATACAACGAGGCGGTTGCCTATGCCTCCGAGCGTGCCCAGTTCGGCCAGAAGATCAATCGTTTCCCGGGAGTCTACGACATGCTCAGCAGGATGAAGGCAAAGCTCGATGCCAGCCGTTCGCTGCTTTACCAGACTTCCAGGTACGTCGATGTCTACAAGGCCTTGGAGGACATCCAGAGAGAGCGCAAGCTCGAGCCGGAAGAGAGAGCCGAGATGAAGACCTTCAGCCGCCTGGCAGACGCATTCACTCCTCTCTGCAAGGGAATGTCTTCCGAATATGCGAACCAGAATGCCTACGATGCCATCTCCGTCCACGGAGGTTCCGGTTTCATCATGGAATACAAGAGCCAGAGGCTCTATCGCGATGCGAGGATATTCTCTATCTATGAGGGAACAACCCAGCTCCAGGTCGTGGCGGCCATTCGCTACATTACCAACGGTACCTATCTCGGGATAATGAACGAGATGCTCCAGGAAAACGTACTTCCGGAGCTTGAGCCTCTGAAGGCCAGGGTAGCCAAGTTGGTCGGGATCTTCTCCGAGTGCGTGACTAAGGTCCGTGAGGCGGGTGACTCTGAACTCCAGGACTTCCTGGCACGCAGGCTCTACGATATGACCGGAGAGATAGTGATGTCGCTGCTGCTTCTGCGCGATGCTACCACGGCGCCGGAAATGTTCCTCAAGTCTGCAAAGGTTTACTGTCAGATGGCTTGCGAGACTGTGGCTGGCAAGAGTTCTTATATACTTGACTTCGACAGGGAGAGCCTTCCTGCTTTCCGTGTCGCAGAGGATTGATCGTTCAACCGTTGAATATTTGTAATATGAAAAGATTCATTCTGTCAGCCGTAATGACACTGCTCGTCCTCGCTCCTGCTGGAGCTCAGAGCAGGAAGGTCGTCAAGCAAGCCAAGGAGGATGCCAAGTTGGAACTCCAGGCTCTGAAGGACAAGGGTTTCAAAGCCCTTGACAACGTCAAGATCGACGATGCCGTCCAGAATTTCCTCGTGGCCAAGTACGACGACAAGAGTTGCGTCGAAGTGGTGGGAAAGGCTACTGCCGCAGATCTCAATGAGGCCAAGGCACAAGCTCGCCTGAACGCCGTAGGCAATATCAATGAAGGAGACATCGTGGACCAGTTCTTCGTTTACCGCAAGAGCAGGAAGAATTTCGATGTCGTCTGCTACTCACTTGTGAGAGGGGAAGGTGTCAACGCTGCCAGGGCCAACGGCTCCAATGTTGCCGCTTCGGAAGGCACTGCTTCCACCATCGCTGCCGTACGTGCGGAAAAGGCCAGGAAGGAAGCCAAGGCTGCCGCAGACAAGGCCAAGAAGAACGCCAGGAAGGCTGAGAAGAAAGCCAGGAAAGACGTGAAGAAGGCCGAGGAGAAGGTGAAGAAGGCCCAGGAGAACCAGCAGAAAGCCCAGAAAAAGAACGAAGAGGCTCTCCAGAAAGTACAGGAGGCCGAGCAGCTTAACGTCAACTAGGCGTTTTCCAACCTGATACCCTTCCAGGAAACTGGAGGCGGAGATACGATGTCCACCCCTTCCTTGCTGACGGGGTGGACAAATCTTATCCTGTGGGAATGGAGGCATATCCCTCCGTCCGGATTGGAACGCGGGGCTCCGTATTTGAGATCGCCCTTGATCGGGCATCCCATGGCTGACAACTGGCACCTGATCTGGTGGTGCCTTCCGGTCAGCAGCCTGACTTCCACGAGGGTGTAACGGTCGGTATGCCCTATCACACTGTAGATAAGACGGGCGAGTTTGGCACCGGGGGCATTCTCCTTGGCGACGAAGCTCTTGTTCATCTTTTCGTTCCGGACCAGCCAGTCGTCCAGCTCCGCCGAGGGTACATCGGGTTCGTTGCAGCACAATGCCCAGTAGGTTTTCTCCACCGCACCGTTGCGGAACATCTCCGAAAGCCTCGAAAGGGCCTTGGAAGTCTTAGCATACATCACTATTCCGCTGACCGGCCTGTCCAGACGGTGAGGAATGCCCAGGAATACTTTCCCGGGCTTTCCGTCACGCTGCGCAATGAATGCTTTCAAGGTTTCGGCGAGGCACTCGTCTCCGGTCTTGTCCCCTTGGACGATTTCTCCTACGTTTTTGCTGAAGACCAGGATGTGATTGTCTTCGTAGAGTATCCTCGCCTTAATGTCTGAATATTCTTCTTTGTCCAGTAACCTGTATTCCATGGCTACTGAACGATAGGTACAAGGGCGAAAGAAGGTTCACCCTTGCAGCAAAGTTTCCCGTTTACCGTCAGTTTGGCGCTGCAGAAAAAGAGCTGTCCGCGTCTTTCGACGAGGGTGGCCGAAACTTCGCACAGGTCGCCTGGTTTGACTGCGTTCTTGAAACGCACCCTGTCAATCCCGGCGTAGAGGGTAAGATGTCCCGGAATCTCGTCCTTGACAAGGATGGCGCAACTCTGGGCCATTATTTCACAGAGGATCACGCCCGGAACCAGAGGATTGCCAGGGAAATGCCCCCGCGTGAAGAATTCGTCTTCCTTGATCCGGTATGTGCAGTGAGCTACGTCCTCGTCATCTATATATGCCGTTTCGATCAATAGCATCGGTTCCCTGTGGGGAAGGAAGGTCTTGATTTCTTCCTTGTTCATCAAAGGTGTCATCCTGTTCTGGGTTTTAGTCTTCGAATCTTCTGAAAGCTATGCAGGCGTCGTGGCCTCCGAATCCGAAGGAATCGGAAATGCCGATTGACAGTTCGGCTTTGACAGCCTCGTTCGGAGTGTAGTCAAGGTCGCATTCAGGATCCGGTGTGTCGAGGTTGATGGTCGGAGGGCAGATTCCGTCACGCAGGGCGAGAAGTGTGGCGATCGCCTCGGCGGCGCCAGCAGCACCGAACATGTGACCGGTCATGGACTTGATGGAACTGATATGGGCCTTGTAGGCATAGTCGCCGAGGGCGATCTTGTATGCCAGGGTCTCGGCTGCGTCGTTGAGCTTGGTACCGGTACCGTGAGCGTTGATGTACATTACATCCTTGTCCTTGTCGAATCCTGCCTCTTCGAGAGCAAGCGTGATGCACTTGGACTGGGTGGTGCCGTCAGGCCTAGGAGCTGTCGAGTGATATGCATCGCAGGTGTTGCCGTAGCCGACCATCTCTCCGAGGATCCTGGCGCCGCGAGCCTTGGCGTGCTCGTATTCTTCGAGTACAAGAGCGGCGGAACCGTCTCCCATGACGAAACCGGCACGGTTCGCATTGAACGGGAGGGAAGCGTATTTAGGATCGGTAGCCCTGGACAGCGCCTTTGCGTTGGCGAATCCGGCTATGCCGATAGGAATGGTGGCATTCTCGCATCCACCGGTTATGATCGCATCTGCATATCCGTGGCGGATGGCCCTGTATGCTTCTCCGATCGCATTGGTGGAGGTAGCGCAGGCAGTCACGATGTCAAGGCACGGACCCTGTGCGTGATTGAGTATGGCGATGTGCCCGGCGGCGATGTTGGAAATCATCGTCGGGATGAACAGAGGAGAAATCCACTGTCCGGAAGGATCTTCGATCATTTTCGCGATTTCCCTGTACTGGGTGGCAAAGCCACCTATTCCCGAGCCGAAATATACTCCGAGCCTGAATGGGTCGATGTTCTGGCTCTCTCCCTGGCTGACCAGCCCGGACTGGTGGACTGCCTGGTAGGCGGCAGCCACGCCATATTGGGTGAACAGGTCCTGTTTCCTTACGAAAGGCTTGTCCATCCCATATTCTTCTGGTTGGAAGTCCCGGATCCTTCCCGCTATCCTCACCGGCAGTTCATCTGTCGGGTATTCGGTGATGTAATCGATTCCGCAATAACCCTCGCACAGATTCTTCCAGAATGTATTGACGTCGTTTCCCACAGGGGAGATGACACCCATTCCGGTAATTACAACTCTTTTATCCATATTATTCCTTAATATCTTCAAATATAATGATTTCTATTCATTTACCATTCAACTACCGCGGCTCCTGAAAGTAATCCCGCTCCGAAAGCGCTGAATACCAGGAGATCTCCCTTTTTGAACATTCCCTTGCGGTTGCACTCGTCCAGGAGTATCGGGCAGGACGCGGAAGAGGAATTGCCATGATCCGTAATATTCACCGGGAACTTGTCCGCCGGCTCCTTGAGCAGGTCGATGATCGAATCGATTATCCTCTGGTTGGCCTGGTGGATCATGTACCAGTCCACATCTTCCTTGGTGTATCCGGTCTCTTTCAAAAGACTTTCCACGCCGGTAGTGCAGGCTTCCACTGCATAGCGGAACACCTCGCGTCCCTTCATCTGCATCGGAACGCTTTCTTCCTTCTTGGTGACATAAGGGGTATCGACCAAGGTCCTGGTCATCCAGATCTTCTCTGAATCAGGCTCTGCGTGGAGCCTGGTGCCCTTGATGTTGTCGCCTTCGGTCAGTACGACCGCTCCGGCACCGTCGCCGAAGAGCACGCAGGTAGCCCTGTCCTTCCAGCTTGCCATCCTGGACGGCTCCTCGATGCATGCGATGACGACGTTCTTGACCTTCCCGGCCTTGTAATATGTCTCCGCCATGTCCAGGGCATAGACGAAACCCGGGCAGGCGCAGTTTATGTCGAACATCGGGCAGGTCATCCCGAGCTTTTCAGCCACAATGCAGCTCATGCCAGGGGTGATGTATTCCGACACGACGTTCGATACGATGAACATGTCGATCTCGGAAGCTTTCAGGCCAGACATTTCGAGTGCTTTCCTGACAGCTTCGGCTCCGAGGTCTTCAAGGTTTTCATCGGAGATGACATGCCTCGACCTGATGCCGGTGCGAGGCAGGATCCATTCGTCGCTGGTATCCAGGAATCCCGTAAGCATGTCGTTGGTGACGATCTTGCGGGGAAGTGCACTGCCTGTTCCGATTATTCTCATATCTATCTTCGTTCTTGGTTAATGGAGCACAAAAATACCAACGCTCCCGCGCACACCAAAATATATGTGGTGAATTGCGGCCATTATTGGCGATTATCGCCGCTGATGTGGCGATATTGCCGGATATGTGGTGAAATCCGTTTTTTGGTAAAGCCCGAAAAGTGTTATATTTGCAAACCTTTATCAAAAACATGGCCTCGCCGACTAAACCGTTGCCGGATTATTTCCGTGGGAAGAACCAGTTGACGAACACCGTTACTTTCGCGGCGTTCTTTTCCATCGTGTTCCTTCTGCTGAGCCTTCCGTTCTCGCACAACAGTTGGATGGCCCTGGGCAATTCCAGGTTCTTCGTATTCACGGTTCTTTTCGCCGCAGGCTCGCTGCTGCTCGTAGTCCTGAGCAAGTACTTGATGTACAAGACCAGGAACAGGGTCCGGATGACATATCTGGGTTATATCTTCTGGTGCCTTGCGGAAATAGTCCTCATCTGCCTCGCGTATTCGTTCATCACCGTCCCGCTTACGGGGATAGGCTGGGACCAGTTCCCGAGGACACTTGGAAACGCTTTGCTCTACGGACTCATATCCCTTGCGATCCCTTACATATTCTCAGGGATGTATTTCGCCATCCAGGACAAGAACCAGACGATCCGCCTGATGAACTACAGCAATGTTGTCCTGGACGAGAACGTGACCCCGTCCAAGCTCGAGAAGATCACCCTTTTCGACAACAGCGGCGACCTGAAGCTATGCGTCAGCGCTTCCAACCTGTATTACATCGAGTCTGATGACAACTACATAATAGTATGGTATACAGACGGAAAGGTCGGACTGAAGAGGTACATGCTCAGGTGCCGGCTCAAGACCGTGGAGGAGAGTTTCAAGGGCAGCAGCCTCGTCCGCTGCCACCGGAAATACATCGTTAACATGGACAAGGTAAAGGTGCTCCGTAAGGAAAAGGACGGTTACGAACTTGACCTGGACAATGATTCCATCCCTCCGATCCCTATCACGAAGACATATTCGGAAAATGTCCTCGGGCACTTCAACAGCAACCCGAGGAGATCGGTCGAATAAAATAAAGTGTTTGTTTAACAGGTGAGCCTGTCGAGAGACAGTTTCACCAGGTTGCGTACAAGTGCTTTGTAATCTGGATTGCTGCTCTTGAGGTAGCGGTTGGCGATCGCGCAGCAGATGGTTCCGGCTTCATGCCCCAGGTGCTTCGCCATACCGGCGACTGCGGAACTTTCCATCTCGAAATTCGTAATCTTGTAGTCCTTGTACTTGAACGACTCGAATTTCTCGATCATGTCCGGCATGGCCAATCCGAGCCTTACGACCCTTCCCTGAGGCCCATAGAAACCCGGTGCGGAAATCGTGACACCCATTACGGAGCAATCCTTGAATCTTTCAGCCAGCTTGTCGCTTGCCTTTACGAAATACGGAGAAGGGAGATTCTTATCCCAGCCCACGTGCTTTTTGAAAGCTTTCTCCATATCCAGTTCGGAGATGCTGTCCCTGTCAGCGTACCAGTTCAGCAGACCATCGCATCCGACGGAGATAAGGGAGAAGATAGGACTCCCGATAGGGATGTCCGGCTGGACAGCTCCGGTCGTGCCTATCCTCAGGATGGTAAGGGTGCGATGCTTCTTCTTGGCCTCACGTGTCTTGAAACTGACGTTGGCGAGGGCGTCGAGCTCCGTCATGACGATGTCGCAGTTGTCTGTTCCGATGCCGGTTGACAGGATAGTGATGCGTTTTCCGTTGTATTTTCCGGTAGTGGACACGAATTCGCGGTTGGCGTGGCGGAACTCGATGTCCGTCAGGAACTCGGCTATCATGTCGACCCTGCCAGGATCTCCGACCAGGATCACCAGGTCGGCCAGTTCCTCAGGCTTGAGGTGGATGTGGAAAGCGGAGCCGTCGTCGTTGATAATAAGTTCTGATTCCGGGATTCTCATATGCCAGTAGTTTTAATGTATATGCCAAAGATAAGAATTTTCGGAGGAAATAACTATTTTTGCATCATGTGGCAAAGAATACAGACATTGTACCTGGCTATTGCGACAGGTCTGGCCGTGGCGCTTTTCTTTTGCGTCAAGGCGTTTTCGCTCGGTCCTGGAGGAGTCCATGCCGAGGAGTTCAAGTACATCCAGTTCATTCCGTACCTGGTGCTTCTGATAGTGATAACCATCCTTCAGCTGATAGCTCTGTTTACTTTCAACGTAAGGGTGCTCCAGATGCGTACCGCAGTCCTTGCTGGTATCTTGCTGGTTGCCTTGCAGGCATGGCTGGCAGTTGACTATTTCGCCACGAGCGATACGCAGATATTCAAGTGGACCGCCATATTCCCTCTGGTAGCGGCGATCTGCGACTTCCTGGCAGCCAGGTACATATTCAGGGACCAGCTGCTCGTCGAGAGCATCTCACGTTTGAGGTCAAGGAAGAAAAACCACAAGCGCTAAGGGACCGGATCGTAACCCGAACCTCCCCAAGGATTGCATCGCAGGACTCTCCATACGGTGAGTCCCAACCCTTTTATCGGCCCCCACTTGCGGAAAGCCTCCAATGCATATGTCGAGCAGGAAGGCTCGAACCGGCAAGTCTTCGGAATATATGGCCCGATGCATTTGCGGTAGAATATGATCAAGCCCAGGAAGGGCGCGATCAGTATCTTCCGAACCACCTGGCGCCAATGAGGGATATTACTGCTCTCTTTCATTGCCGATCTTCTTGAGGATTGATTCCACCTGTTCGGTGATTGATTGGAAACCAAGTATTTCCGGAGTATTGTAAAGGAACATGATGCTGGCTCCGCATGGCGGCAGCAATTCCTTGCGTGTCCTGTAGGCCTCGCGGAGGCGGCGCTTCAGGAGGTTCCTCCTTACGGCTCTCTTGAAAAGGCGCTTCGGAACGGAGACCATGATCCTGTTGGGAATCCCGTCTCCTCCGGACTGGATGGATGAACAGTATTTCAGGCCGGACGTGAAACCCCAGCGGCCCTTGGACATCAGAGCCGAAACCGATACCTTTCCGCAAAGGCGTTCCGATTTCGGTAAAGTGTTCATCGAGAGGCTTATTTCTGCTTTTCCAGATACAGTTCGATCGCGCGGGCCACGGAAGGAGCCTCCGGAGTCGGAGCCTTCACGTCGATCTTCAGTCCGGCATCTTCCATCGCCTTGACGATGGACTTTCCATAAGACACGAACTTGATGTCTCCCTGCTTGAAATCAGGGAAGTTCTCGTAGAGGGACTTCACGTCGTAAGGGTTGTAGAAGACTACCATGTCGAATCCTGTAAGGTCCAGGTCCTTGAGGTCTTGCGGGACGCTCTTTACGAACACCGCAGTCTGGTACTTGAGTTCCTTCTCGTCCATAAGGTTGGTCAGGGAGGAACTGTTGCTCGAATCGGACTGGGTCACCAGGAATGTCTCGTCCTTGTGCTTCGTTCCTATCTGGGCTATGACGGAAGCCGGAGTACCGTCACCGTAGAAAATCTTGCGCTTGCGGTACACGATGTGCTTCTGGAGATACATCGCGACAGCTTCGGTGGTGCAGAAGTATTTCATGGTTTCCGGAACCTTCACTCTCAGCTCTTCGCAAAGACCGTAGAAAGCGTCGATCGCATGCCTTGAAGAGAAAATGATGGCAGTGTAATCCAGGATGTTGATCCTCTGGGACCTGAATTCCCTGGAAGTGAGGGGCTCGATCAGGAAGAACTGCCGGAAGGTGATGTCAACGCCGAATTTGTCCTTGAGAGCCGTGTAAGGAGCCTCATTGACAGGGCTGCGTTGCGAAATCAATATCTTTTTAATTGCCATATTCCTGAGTTTAGGTCCTTCCCCTTGAGGCTACAGGAGCCTGGCCGATATGACCAATGCAAGGGTCGGGAGCAATTCAAGGCCGCAAAGATACAAAAATGTTGAGAAAGGATTGCAAGCCGAGGCGAAAATCTGTCCCCTGCGCAGAATGTACAAGACGTAAGTCATGCCGGTTACGTAGAGGAGGACGGTCCTCGTAAGCTCTTTGTCCCCGGTGAGGGTATTTACCACGGCACCTGTCAGGAACAGCAGGAAAAACAGGATGATGCAGTAATTCAGGAACGACCTGTTCGCAGCGACGAAGGCTTTCGAACCGTAATTGTGCATTTCCAGCTGCCAGTTGAGGAAGGTCCTCAGGAGCAGGTACAGGAACATCACGCCCGTAACCGCTGAAAAGCGGACAATAGGACTGAACTGGTCCAGGAAATCCGGCCTGTACAGGTCGTAGGAATATACCACCATGCAGAGGGGGACCAGCAGCACCGCCGCCACCGTGTTCCGGCTCCGGCTGAGCTGCAGGCTGTCTTCCAGTTCAAGGTTGCTCTTCCATCTCCATACCGATGCAGTCATTACGGGGAATATCTTGATGAAGCTCCCGATGTTCACCAGGAACAGGAGCGTAAAGAAGACCGCAAGGCCGCAATATATAGGATTGTCGAACATCGTCATGCCGTCAGTTTCCTCTCTTCGCGTTGTAGCCGAGTTCTTTCAGCAGGGCAGTCACCCTGTCGCGGAAATCGCCCTGGATGGTTATCTGGCCGTCCTTCGCGGAACCGCCGACTCCGCACTTGATCTTGAGTATCCTGCCAAGGGCTGCGAGGTCCTCCTGGGTGCCGGTGAATCCGCTCACCAATGTAACCTGCTTTCCCGACCGGTTCCTCCTGTCGATGGAGACGACGAGTCTCTGCCTGGATGGCTCGAGGGTTTCCTCCTCTTCGGACCCTTCCTTGGAGTATTCGAAGTCGGGATTGGTCGAATAGACCACTCCCAGCCTCTGTTTCCAGTCATTCCCGTCTTTCATTATATGCATCTATTTTTGCAAAGATAGCGAATCCTTTTGTATCTTTGTAGGTTCAGGAACCAGAACTTGCACCATAGGGTGCATTTACCCGTACAGGCCTGCGAAGCAGCAAGCATCCGTTGGAGCAAGTCCTGGATCATTTGCAAATACATAAATCTTTATGGATAACAAGATATTCAGAAAGTGGAATCTGGCCGTGGGAGCGGTGGTGTTCGCCATCTCCGCCTTCACCTACCTTTCCACCATCGAGCCGACAGCTTCGTTCTGGGATTGCGGTGAGTTCATAGCGTCATCGTACAAGCTTGAAGTGGGCCATCCTCCGGGAAACCCTGTATTCCAGCTTATTGCGAGATTGTTCACGATGTTCACCGGTCCTGACAAGGCAGCCGTGATGGTGAACTCGATGAGCGCCCTGTGTTCCGCCCTGACGATATTCTTCCTGTATCTGACGATCGTGTTCTTCGTCAAGAGGCTGATCCTTCCTAAACCCGACGGAGAAGGCGGGACGCCGCGTTTCTCCACCGGCCAGGCGGTTGCCATTTACGGCAGCGCTGCCGTGGGAGCCCTTGCATACTGCTTCTCCGACACGTTCTGGTTCTCGGCCGTTGAAGGCGAAGTGTATGCGATGTCGTCCCTGTTCACCGCCCTCGTTGTCTGGTGCATGACCAAGTGGTACGAGGAAGAAGACAGGCGTTTCTCCAACAGATGGATAGTGCTGATTTCGTTCCTGATGGGTCTGTCCATCGGAATCCACCTGCTGAACCTGCTGGCCATCCCGATGCTTGTGTTCATGTATTACTACAAGATGCGGGAGGACAGGCAGTACACCATGTGGGAGTGGTTCAAGATACTTCTGCTCTCGATGGTTATCCTGGGGTTCATTTTCTACATAATGGTGCCTCTGGTTCCGAAGACTGCGGCATTTGTCGACCGGCTTTTCGTCAACGGCCTTGGAATGCCTTACAACAGCGGAGCTGCCATATTCATGTTAGCGTTGCTGGCTCTCTGCTTCTGGGGATTGTTCAAGTCCCTGAAATCCGGGAAGGTGCTCTGGAACACGGTGCTGCTGTGCTTCACCACCGTCCTCATCGGATTCTCGATATTCAGCGTCATCATCATCCGCTCCTGCGCGAAGACTCCTACCAACGAGTACCAGCCTGACAACCCTTACACCCTGGTGCGCTACCTCTCCCGTGAGCAGTACGGGTCGACTCCGTTGCTCTACGGCCAGTATTTCGGTGCTCCGTACGAGCTGGAGCAGAAAGATTACTGGGCTCCGCTGGACGGTAAGTACAAGAGGGTTCCGAGCCCGGTTGACGCGGTTTATTCCCGTGAAGGCAAGATGCTCTTCCCGAGGATGTACAGCAGCGACGACAAGGCGATCAAGTTCTATCAGGCATACATGAACGGCAAGGGACAGCCGGTGGCCGGATCCCAGTACAAGAAACCATCATTCGGATCCAACCTTGCATTCTTCTTCGACTTCCAGCTCGGATGGATGTACTGGAGGTATTTCATGTGGAACTTCGTAGGGCGCCAGAATGAGATCCACGCTCCGGCGGCCGACCTCTTCACGGGCAACTGGGAGAGCGGCATCAAGTTCATCGACCAGCTCCATCTCGGAGACCAGTCAAATGCTCCGGAATGGATGAAGAAGAACAAGGGAAAGAACCACTTGTTCTTCCTCCCTCTCCTTCTGGGAATACTCGGACTCGTGTTCCAGTTCGACAAGGACAAGCGCGGTTGCTGGCTGGTATTCCTGCTCTTCGTGATGACCGGAATAGCCGTTGTGGTATATCTCAACCAGGCCCCATACCAGGTCCGTGAAAGGGATTACGCCTACGCCGGATCCTTCTACGCGTTCTCGATCTGGATCGGAATGGCCGTGGCGGCGTTGTATTCCTGGATAACAGAGGCCAGGAAGGGTAAGGGCGGCCTGCCTGTGGCGGTTGCGGCTACCGTAGCCTGCCTGTTCGTGCCGGCCCTCATGTGCGCCCAGGAATGGGACGACCATGACCGCAGCAACCGACGTACCGCGGTCGAGATCGCCAGGAACTACCTCAACTCAGTAGGTCAGAACGGCCTCCTGATCACCCACGGAGACAACGACACCTTCCCGCTCTGGTACGTCCAGGAGGTGGAAGGCTTCAGGAATGACGTGAGGATTTGCAACACGTCCCTCCTCGGTACCGACTGGTACATCGACCAGATGAGATATGCCATCAACAATTCTCCTGCCCTGAACCTCCAGATCGGCCAGGAACAGTACCTCTACGGAACTAACGAGTGGGTCCCGATCCAGGATAACCGCAACCAGCCGCTGCTCCTGTCCGACTGTATCACCGTGTTCAAGCATCCGGACGCCAAGGTGGTGACCAGCGACGGCAGGAAACTCGACTACTGGGTTTCCAGGAAGATGATCATCCCTGTCAACAAGGAGAACTGTCTCAAGAGCGGTATCGTCAGCGAGAAATTCGCATCGGAGATCCCCGATTCCATCGTGATAGAGATTCCGGAGAGCAAGTCATACCTCAGCAAGCCGGAACTCTGGATGCTGGACTTCCTTTCGACTTATCAGTGGGACCGCCCGTTGAGCATGCTCAACCAGGGAGGTGACCTGAACATAGGCATCAAGGACTATCTGATGTACGAAGGATTCTCCTACAAGCTGATCCCTATCAAGAACAAGGTCAAGTCCATGGATATCGGACTGGTCGATACTGACGAGCTCTATTCGAAGCTGAAGGATTCCTATTGCTTCGACGCCCTTTCCAGGACGGACTATTGCGTGGATTACCAGAACCTCTACACCTTCCTCGGAGTCATGTCCATCAGGAACCTGTTCGTGTCTTCCGCCAATGCCTTCATCGACGCCGGAGAGAACGATCGTGCCGAGGAGATGCTGGACAAATGCCAGGAAGTCCTTAAGCCTGAGCAGTATCCTTATGACAATTCGATCCTCGGATGGAGTTCGAACATGTTCTTCCCGATTGAGATGGTCAAGGATTACTACACCCTCGGCAAGCCTGAGAAAGCCAAAGCCCTGGCCAAGGAACTCCTGGATGAACTGGAGGAATCCATAAACTTCTACGTAGATTTCCTTCCTGAATACAAGAGCGACTTCGAGTATTGCTGCCAGCTTGTCTATTACCTCTCTTCCGAGGTCGAAAAAGCCGGTGATCCTGAATTCGCGAATATGATAGAGAGTGAACTCGCTGCCTTCTTGTCGATAAAAGGCTGACGCCTACCTTGAAAGGCGTACGAATATGCTCAGGGGCAGGTTCTTCCCGAACTTGTCCCTGAGTATCAGTTCTCCGGAATCCAGTCCGTCACCTGATTTGAGGCCCAGGGCCTCCCTGACCACGGTCTCCCCAAGGATGGCTGAGAACCCGTTGGAATAGAGATTGAGGACGAGGAAGGAATTCTCCGGGTCGAGTATGTGCCCCACGTTCTTCATCATGTCGAAAAGGCACTCGTCCAGCTTCCATTTTTCCCCGTCGGGGCCGTGCCCGTAGGCCGGAGGGTCCAGGATTATCCCCTGGTAAAGGTTGCCGCGCCTTTCTTCCCGCCGGGCGAACTTCATCGCATCCTCGATGACCCATCGGATGCCGTCCAGGCCGCTGCGGTCCTGGTTCTCGTGAGCCCAGGTGACCACCTGGCGTACGGAATCCAGATGGGTGACATCTGCTCCCGCGCATCTCGCCGCGAGGGATGCGGCTCCGGTATATGCGAACAAGTTGAGGACTTTCGGCTTCTGTCCCATTGCGGCGGCGATGGAAGTTGTCTTCCTGAATATCCAGTTCCAGTTCGGAGCCTGCTCCGGGAATACTCCGACATGCTTGAATGAAGTCAGTCCCAGCCGGAGGCGGAAATCCGGAGCGTCATTCCCCGAATACCTTATCCACCACTGGTCTGGCATCCTGCGGAGCCTTTCCCATGTGCCGCTGTCCTCCTTACCGGCCTTTCCGAAACCGGCCCCGGGCGTGAAGCGGGTGTGAGTGAGACGGCCCCACTCATCTTCACTTAAAGTCTTGTCCCACAAAGCCTTGGGCTCCGGACGCGCAAGTACATATTCGCCGAACCTTTCGAGCTTTTCACCCCTTCCGGAATCCAGCAGCTCGTAGTCCTTCCAATTTTCAGACGGAAATTCTATAGTCATAGTTCTGCAAAGTTAAAAAAATCGTAAATTTGCTCCGGAATTTTTACAGAAGTAAACTTAAAAAGTTATGCAACAGCACATCGACACTTACGATTTCAAAGGAAAGAAGGCCATTGTCAGGGTTGACTTCAACGTCCCGCTTGACGAGGAATTCAACATCACAGACGATACCCGCATACGCGCCGCCCTTCCAACCCTCAAGAAGGTACTTGCGGAAGGAGGTTCCCTGATCCTCATGTCCCACTTGGGACGCCCGAAGGGAGTCAACGGGAAGTTCTCCCTCAAGCATATAGTGAATCACGTTTCCGAATGCCTGGGCGTTCCGGTCCAGTTCGCCGAGGACTGCCAGAAAGCCGACGAGCAGGCGGCCGCCCTCAAACCGGGAGAGGTCCTGATGCTCGAGAACCTCAGGTTCTACGCCGAGGAAGAGGGCAAGCCTAGGGGTCTTGCCGAGGATGCTACCGAGGAGGAGAAGAAGGCCGCCAAGAAGGCCGTCAAGGAGAGCCAGAAGGACTTCGTCAAGAAGCTGGCTTCCTATGCCGACTGCTACATCAACGATGCTTTCGGAACCGCCCACAGGGCTCACGCCTCCACTGCGCTGATCGCCGAGTATTTCCCTCAGGACAAGATGTTCGGTTACCTCATGGAGAAGGAGATCGCAGCCATCGAGAACGTTCTGAAGAACGCCCGCCATCCTTTCACCGCCATTATCGGAGGCTCCAAGGTTTCCAGCAAGCTCGCAGTGCTTGAGAACCTTCTCAGCAAGGTGGACAACCTCATCATATGCGGCGGAATGGGATATACCTTCATCAAGGCTGAAGGCGGTCATATCGGAGATTCACTCCACGAAGATGACCTGATCCCTCAGGCGCAGGAAATCATGCAGAAGGCCCAGGATCTCGGAGTCAATGTCTCCCTTTCGGTCCAGACCCGCATTACACAGGAATTCAGCAACGACGCTCCTGTAAAGGTGGTCCCTTCCCATGCAATCCCTGACGGTTGGGAAGGCATGGACTGCGGTCCTGCTTCCATCGAGAACTGGGGCAGGATCATCCTCGCTTCCAAGACTATCCTTTGGAACGGTCCTGCAGGCGTGTTCGAAATGCCTAACTTCGCCATCGGTACCGAAAAGATCGCCGGCCTGGTGGCCAAGGCTACATCCCACGGGGCATATTCCCTCGTCGGAGGAGGAGATTCCGTCGCAGCTGTCACCAAGATGGGGTATGCCGACAAGGTAAGCTACGTCAGTACAGGTGGCGGAGCGATGCTCGAAGCCATCGAGGGCAAGGTCCTTCCGGGAATAGCCGCGATCCAAGACTAGTCGAACCATGGACTTGCTTTTCGTACACTGGAACATGAATCCGGAGATATTCCGGATAGGAGGCTTCGCCGTCAGGTGGTACGGCCTCCTGTTCGTGTCCGGGTTCATCCTGGGATACTGGATGTTCATCAAGTTCTTCGAAAGGGAGAAACTCAACAAGGACATCCTCGATCCGCTCCTCTTCACCTTGCTGATCGGAACCCTGATCGGGTCCCGTCTCGGTCATTGCCTGTTCTACCAGCCGGATTATTACTTCGGCTCCTGGAAAGGATTCCTGGAGATCTTCGCGGTGTGGAACGGTGGCCTGGCCAGCCATGGCGGTGCCCTGATGCTGGTCCTCTGCATGTGGTGGTTCGCCCGGAAGTACGGAAAGAAAAACCACATCGATTTCCTCTGGATCCTGGACCATCTGGCCATAGCCGTAGCTTTCGCAGGAGCTTTCATCAGGCTTGGAAACCTTTGCAACTCCGAAATTTACGGTTTCGAGACGAGTCTCCCTTGGGGATTCATATTCGAGCGGCGCGGAGAAACCGTGCCGAAGCACCCGACACAGATATACGAGGCTCTTACATACCTCATCCTCGGCCTTATCCTGGTATGGCTGTATGTCAAGAAACTTGACAAGATGTACAGGGGGAGTTTCATCGGACTGTTCTTCATCGGTTGCTTCGGGATGCGTTTCCTGATCGAATTCATCAAGGAACGCCAGGTGGAATTCGAGAAACTGATGTCCCTGGATATGGGACAGATCTTGAGCATTCCTTTCTTCCTGGCGGGAATCGGACTGCTGATATATGCCTACCGGAAGAAGATACCGGCTCGGGCTGTCATTCCGTCAGACAGACCGAAGAAAGCGGAGCCGACACACTATGCAAAGAGCGCCCCGAAGGAGTAACTAGAAAACTATTAAAATTTCCTAGTTTTTTAGTGTATCGTTTTAAGTAGTTGTTTATTAACAAGTTGTAGATAGTGCTAAGAAAATCGTCAAAATTTTTTGACGATTTTCTTGTATTTGAGCGCAGTGGAGCACAACATTTGCAGGGAATTCTGTAATATTATTAAGCTATGGCAGCAATAACAAAGGATAGAATCATAGATGTGGCTGATGAACTCTTTTCCAAAGATGGGGTGAGGGAGGTCTCGATCGATGACATCTGCCGCAAGTTGTGCATCTCCAAGAAAACGTTCTACCAGTTCTATTCCCAGAAGGAGGATCTGGTTGGGGATGTCGTGACCAAGCATGTGGACCTGCACCGCCGCCAGTTCGAGAAAATGAGCGAAGGGAAGGGGTCTGCGGAAGTGCTGATGGCTGTTTTCGACAGCATCTGCAGGAAGAGGGAGAAGGGCGCAGGATCCAGCAAGCGCCTGGCTCAGGAGATACGGAAGTATTATCCTGACACATTCCTGCAGCATACGGCCGAAAGGAACAGGACCATCAACGAATTCCTGGTGGACTGCCTGCGGAAGGGAATCGAAGACGGACTTGTCCGCGAAGATGTAGACATCGACGGCACATTGCTCCTCATCAGGCTTATGCACAAGGGGATGGTCGATTATTTCGATGGAGACGTTCCGGTGCTGGGAAAGAAGCTTCCGGTCAAGTCGGTTACATCCTCGTTCGAGGATATCGTGGTGAATTCCATACTTTCCCGGAAAGGGATGGAAGAATATTCCAGGCTCCGGGAAGAAAAGTTGAACAAGGCAAAGAATTGAAAAGACATATGTACAGAGCAAGACAGTTTTTCGTCACGGTGCTCGCCCTGGCTGCGTTTTTCCCGGCGGGGGCACAGTACAGGACCGACGTCCCGGAACCTTCCCGGGAGGACTCTTCTGCGGTAGTGATAACCCTTGAAGACGCCCTCCGGATAGCTTTGAGCGAGAATGTGGCGGTCAAGGTAGCCGACAAGGAGATCGAGCGCAGCGAATATGCCCGGAAGGGCACATATTCCGCATTGTTCCCGCAGGTCAACGGATCTGGATCCTATCAGAGGACGATCAAGAAACAGGTAATGTATATGGATTCCTCGGATGATGATGAGGAAGGAGGAGGTTCGATGGGAATGCTCGGCTCGCTCCTCCCATACCTGATCAGGGTCAACGAGCTTTCGGTGGCAGGTGGTATGGAGCCTGTCAAGATAGAATCCGACCAGAGCAGTTCCAACAGTGGATTCTCCGTAGGACGTTGGAATACGTATTCCGGAGGAGTCACTGCAAGCTGGCAGCTGGTGAACGCCCAGCTGTGGGAGAGCCTGAAGATTTCCGGCCAGAGCGTCGACCTTGCGGTGGAGAAAGCCCGTTCGTCGAGGCTGGATATGGTAACCCAGGTCAAACAGGCCTATTACGCGGTCCTGCTTGCCAAGGAAGCGTTCAACGTTTACAAGGACGTTTACGAGAACGCCTGCGAGAACTTCGAACAGATACAGAAAAGATACAATGCGGAGAAGGCTTCCGAACTTGAATACACAAGGGCCAAATCCGTAGTGGCCAATGCCATACCGAACGTCTACAACGCCGAGAGTTCTGTAATCCTGGCTCTTTGGCAGCTCAAGGCGGTGATGGGAGTGGACCTTGACAGGAACATCGATGTCGCCGGGGCATTGAAAGATTATTCCCAGCAGATGTTCAGGGATATCCAGGAGAACGGCGATCCTTCACTGGAGCACAACACCACCCTTCGCCAGCTCGAGATCCAGGCTGACCAGCTCGCCTCGACCGTGAGGATGTACAAGGCTGCCTACCTGCCTACGCTCGCAGCGAATTACGCCTACAACATGATTGCGATGACCAACGATTTCAAGTTCAGCGAATACAAATGGTCTCCATATTCATATGTAGGCATCAGCCTCAACATCCCGATCTTCTCCGGCGGCAAGAGGCGCCACGACGTGAAACAGGCCGAGGTTCAGGCTGAGGAACTCTCGCTCCAGCGCATCGACACCGAAAGGCAGCTGAGGATAGCCATCCGCCAGTACCTGAATACGATGGAGACCAGCATGAACAGCTATACGGCGGCCGTCGAGGCTGTCGGACTCGCTCAGAAGGCATACGACATCGCAGCAAAGTCCTACAAGGTAGGTAAGAGCACCATAACCGACATGAACGATTCACAACTCCAGCTCACGCAGGCCAGCCTGCAGGAATCCCAGGCGATATATAATTTCGTCGTGGCCAAGTCCAATCTCGAAAAGACCATCGGGTATGATTTCGTAGATGAGAACGGAGATGTGGACATGGACAGGATGCGTCCGGTTGAATAAAACAAAGAATTGAATATATGGACAAGATTTTCAAGATTATGGCTATTGCCGCGGGAATCCTCGTGATGGTTTCCTGCGGGGCCGGCAAGAAAGACAAGGAAGGTGCCGGACCGGCCGCTGAAGAAAGGGCTACCCTGATCGCCACGGCGGAAGCTGTAAGGATGGATGTTCCTCAGACTGAGGTATATCCTTCGACCGTCGAGGCGTATGCCATCAACAACATCGCCCCGCAGACAGGAGGCAGGATCCAGTCGATTAGGGCGGATGTGGGCTCCTTCGTCGGCAGGGGGCAGGTCCTTGCAGTGATGGACGCGGCCCAGCTGGACCAGACCAGGCTCAAGCTTGTGAACGATTCCACCGAACTGGCCAGGCTCAAGAGCCTTTACGAAGAGGGCGGAGTGTCCAAGTCCGACTACGATGCCGCCGAGATGGCATACAACGTCAGCCGGCGCTCCTACAACAACCTGGCTGAGAACACATATCTCAGGTCACCTATAAGCGGAGTCGTGACGGCAAGGAACTATGACCGCGGAGACCTTTACTCCGGCCAGCCTATTTTCGTCGTCCAGCAGATCACTCCTGTGAAGCTGCTGGTGGGAGTCTCCGAAACCGACTACACCAAGGTCAAGGTCGGCAACCTGGTGGAGATCACCACTGAAGCGATGCCAGGAAGGGTATTCACAGGCAAGATCAACAAGATCTACCCGACGATGGATGCGGCAACGCACACTTTCTCGACAGAGATACTGGTGCAGAATTCCGACCGTGCCCTGCGTCCCGGGATGTTCGCAAGGGTGAAGGTCGAGTTCGGCGTCAACAACAGCATCGTGGTACCTGACGCTGCCGTCAACAAGATGCAGGGTTCAGGACAGAGGTGCGTTTACGTGGTCGGACAGGACAGCACCGTCACTTGCACCATTGTGACTGTGGGGCGTCATTTCGAAGAGAGTTATGAGATCCTCGAAGGTCTCGGGGACGGAGACGTGGTAGCGACCAAGGGCAGCAACAGCCTGAAGGACGGTTCCAGGATCCAGGTTGCGAAGAACAATTAAAGGAGGTCCGTGATGAGCGTTATCAGATCTGCCGTCAACAAACCCGTAACGACCGCCCTCGTATTCCTGGCCTTCGCCATATTCGGTGTGTATTCATTGATCAACACATCGGTGGCTCAGTTCCCGGACTTCGATGCCAACGTCGTGATGGTGATGTCTTCCTACCCGGGCGCGAGCGCCTCAGATGTGGAGAACAACCTGACGAAGCTCCTGGAGAACACCTTGAACAGTGTCGCGAACCTGAAGGACATGACGTCCAGGTCCAGGGAGAATACGTCCGTGGTGGTGCTCGAGTTCGAATACGGAACCGACATCGACGATGCCTGCAACGATATCAGGGACAAACTGGACCTGATCAACTCGTCGCTGCCGGCAGGAGCTACCGTTCCGGTGCTGTTCAAGTTCGGAATGGACGATATGCCGGTCCTTATCCTGTCTGCCATGGCCGACCAGAGCCTGAATGGCCTGGACAGGATACTGGACGACAAGGTGGTGACTCCACTGGGCAGGGTCAAGGGTGTAGGTACCGTTTCCGTGGCCGGAGCTCCTGCCAGGGAGATACACGTCTATTGCGACCCTAACAAGCTTGCCGCCTATGGGCTTACCGTGGCGGGGATATCCCAGACGATAGCCACCGAGAACAGGAATGTCCCTTCAGGAAGCATCGACATCGGAACGGAGACATTCTCCCTGCGTGTCCAGAAGGAATTCAAGGATCCTTCCGAACTGCTTGACGTCGTGGTGAGCAGCAGGAACGGCCAGACTGTCTATCTCAGGGATGTGGCCAGGGTCGAGGACGGCCTGGAAGAGAAGTCCCAGGAGTCCTACACCAATGGCGAGCGATCGGCTATGATCGCGATCCAGAAACAGTCCGGAGCCAATACCGTTAACGTCATCCGCTCTGCCAAGAAGAAGCTAAAGGAAATAGAGCCTACCCTTCCTTCCGACATCAGGATAACCACGGTAGTGGACAGTTCGGACAACATCCTCAACACCATCAATTCCCTTAAGGAAACCATCCTGATCACCCTTCTGGTGGTGATGCTGGTGGTGTACTTGTTCCTTGGCAGGTGGAGGGCGACCTTCATCATCGTGCTGTCGATCCCGATCGCGCTCCTGGGTTCCCTGGTGTACCTTTTTGCGACCGGTAACACACTGAACATAATATCGATGTCGGCCTTGTCCATTGCGATAGGAATGGTGGTGGACGATGCCATCGTGGTGCTTGAGAACATATCCACCCACCTGGAAAGGGGAGAAAAGCCGAAGGAGGCTGCGGTGCACGGTACTTCCGAAGTAGGAATATCGGTCATCGCTTCGACCCTGACGATGCTTTGCGTGTTCATCCCGCTGACGATGGTCTCCGGAATGGCCGGCATCATGTTCAAGCAGCTCGGATGGATCGTAAGCATCATCATGATCATCTCCACCACGGCTGCCTTGACCCTGGTCCCAATGCTCTGCTCCAGGTTCCTCAGCAACAAGCCTAAGAACGGGAAACTCCACAGGGCTATCTTCGACCGGGTCGAAAGGTTCCTGGACAAACTCTCCGGAGGTTATGCCAGGCTGATCTCCTGGGCGGTTGCGCACAGGGGCATCGTGATCTGGGGAGCCGTCGCCTTGTTCGTCGCCGTGCTGGTACTGCTGGCACCGGGACTGAAGACCGAATACTTCCCGAATTCCGACTCCGGTCGTCTGTCGGTGTCCATCGAACTTCCGGTCAGTACAGAACAGAGTGTCACAGGAGAGTTCGTCCGGAATTTCTCCGACAGACTCCGGGAGGAGATTCCGGAGATCAAGATACTCCAGTACCGTTATGGCCAGGCCAGTTCGTCGAACGTCATGGGTTCCATGCAGAACAACGGCTCATACGTCATCGCGATGAACATCAACCTCGGTTCCATGGAGGACCGCGACCGTTCTTCGACCGAGATAGCCGACATCATCAGGAAGGACCTCAGGGAATATCCGGAAGTCAAGAAGGCTACCGTATCCGAAGGCATGGGAGGTGTCGGAGGAGGTTCGTCCGTCACCCTTGAAATCTATGGATACGACTTCGATGAGACAGACAGGATCGCAAAGGAAATCCAGTCCAAGATGCTCGACGATCCTGCCTTCTCGCAGGTTGTACTCAGCCGTGACGACTACACACCTGAATACCAGGTTGATTTCGATAGGGAGAAACTTGCCCTGAACGGCTTGAACTCCACCACGGCTGCTGCCGCCTTCAGCGCAGCCATGAGTGGTTCGGTCGGATCGTTCTACAGGGAGGAAGGAGATGAATACAACATCCGTGTCATCTACGACAAGCAGTTCCGCGGGAGCATAGCCGACATCGAGAACATCCTGATCGCTACTCCGACCGGTGGAAGCGTCAGGATCAAGGACTTGGGAACGGTGGTCGAATCCAAGGTCCCTCCGACTATCCAGAGGAAGAACCGTGAGAGGTACATCACCGCGACCGGTATCGTGGCGAGAGGGCACGCCCTCAGTGATGCGGTGGCGGTCACCAATTCGATCGTCGCTTCCACGGATATTCCGAACAACATCACGACAGAGCTCTCGGGAGACTTCGAGGAGCAGCAGAACATGTTCAGGAATCTCTTCGTGCTGATGGTCCTGATCGTCCTGCTGGTCTATATGGTGATGGCTTCCCAGTTCGAGGCGCTGATGAGCCCGTTCGTCATCATGCTGTCCGTACCTTTCGCATTCATCGGCGTGATCATCGGACTGCGCCTTACGGGTACTCCGCTGGGTGTGATGGGCCTCATCGGTATCATCATCCTTCTTGGAATCGTGGTGAAGAACGGTATCGTGCTCATAGACTACACCATCCTGATGCGTGAGCGAGGGATGGGCGTGATAGAAGCTTCCGTCACGGCAGCGAGGAGCCGTCTGCGTCCTATCTTGATGACTACCCTCACGACCGTCCTCGGTATGCTTCCGATGGCGCTCGGAAGGGGAGAAGGTTCGGAACTGTGGCGCTCGCTCGGAATGACGGTCTGCTGGGGACTCTCATTCTCGACGCTCATCACCCTGTTCCTCATACCTACCGGATATTGTGCGCTTGCCCTGTTGCAGGAAAGGCGCCGGAGCAGGAGGAATGCACGGAAATAATTGTCGGAAACAGCTGATAATAAATATGAAAGCGATATTCATAGCATACAACCAGGCATACGGCGAAGAAATCGTCGGATTGCTTGAAGAGAACGGCCAGAGGGGTTTTACCCAGTGGCTGGACATACAAGGAAGGGGAAGCCAGGAGGGCGAGCCGCACTACGGCGACCACGCATGGCCGACCCAGAACTATGCCATCCTTACCATGGTCCCGGACGAGAAGGCCGCCGGGCTCATGGAAGCCCTGAAAAGGAAGGATGAAGAATTCCCGGGGCTCGGTCTCCGCGCATACCAGTGGAGCATTGAGCAATCAGTATAATTTGTTATATTTGTAAACTTAAATTGTGTCAATATGGAAATCACAGCAACCAACGAAAATTTCAAGGAAATCATTTCTGGAAACCAGCCTGTACTGGTTGACTTCTGGGCGACCTGGTGCGGCCCTTGCCGTATGCTTGGCCCTACCGTCGAAGCCGTTGCCAAAGAATATGACGGCAAAGTGACCGTCGTCAAATGCAATGTCGATGACTGCGAGGATCTCTCCATGCAGTTCGGTATCCGCAATATTCCGACCCTCCTGTTCTTCAAGGACGGGCAGGTCGTGGACAAGCTCGTGGGCAATGTGCCTAAGGCCGAGATCACATCAAGGCTCGATGCAATCCTCTAGAAAACGACAGGAAATGAAAAAGATCATTGCAGCAATTGCGATGGCGGCCGCTCTCATGTCAGTGGGCAAGGCCTCAGCGCAGTCATACAACAACCAGAGATCCGGAATCATCATCGGAGGAACCTCTTCCTCATCGGACCTTAAGGATGCCAAGACCCTCTCCTTGTATCATGTGGGTCTTACTACCGAGATTCCGATCGGACTCGGCTTCCACTTCCAGCCAAGCATCATCTACCAGATGAAAGGAATGGCCCTGAACGAGTGGCAGGATGCCAGCGGGAAGGACATCAAGGATTCCTTCGAGACCAAGGTGGGATACCTGGAAGTCCCTTTCCAGCTCCAGTGGGGTCCTGACCTCATTGCCTTCCGTCCGTATGTTTTCGGCGAACCTTTCGTCGGTTACCGTCTTACGGACAACAGCAAGGGCGATACGGCCAAGGAACTCAGCAACGAGCTCAAGAAGGTTGAATACGGTCTGGGCATCGGCGCCGGACTCGAGATCTGGAAACTTCAGTTCTCGGCCAAGTATTTCTGGAACTTCGGCGGCATCTACCAGAGCGATATCGAGAACACAGCCAACACGATCAAGGGACTCAAGGACAGCAACAACTTCAACGGAGTGGCTTTCTCCCTGGCCATATTGTTCTAACTTAACGGAAGATGGATGGCAAAGGGAAGATAGTAATCTACTGTTCCGCCAGTTACGACATCGATGAAAAGTACAACCAAGCTGCACGGGAAGTTGTCCGTGCGGCTTGTTCTCTTGGTTACGGGATAGTGTCGGGAGGTGCCGTGAAAGGTACGATGGGAGTCGTTGCCGATGAGATTGTGCGGTGCGGCGGCACCCATACCGGAGTCATTCCGAGATTCATGGCGGAGTACCTTTATCCAGCCCTGGACAAGGTGGTTTGGGCCGATACTATGGCCGAGAGGAAGGAGGCGATGCGTGAAGGTACGGTTGCAGCGATTGCGCTTCCCGGAGGCATAGGTACCCTGGACGAACTCATAGGCACCCTGACACTTGCGAAACTGGGTAAGTATTCCGGAAAAGTGATTGCCTTCGATTACGATGGTTTCTTCGAGCCCCTGAAGGCCCTGCTGGAGCACTATATCTCAGCCGGCATGATGGATAGAGATACTATGGAACTCCTCCATTTCCCACGTACAGCCGAAGAAGTGGCAGCACTTCTCAAATAACATTTCCGTCTGACTATGTTGAATGAAATCAAGACTTTCCTCGGGCAGGACTGGAAGGATGCGGAGGACCTTGTCAGGTCGTCCCTCGCCAGCGACATAGAGCTCCTGGACAAGACGAACGAAGCCATCCTTTCCAGTACCGGGAAGCAGCTCCGTCCCTTGATTTCACTGCTTGTCGCCAGGGCCTGTTCCGGTGGAAAGGCCAACAGGGACAGCATTTGCTGTGCTGCGGCATCGGAACTGCTGCACAACGCCACTCTCCTCCACGACGACGTGGCTGACGGCAGTACCGAGAGAAGGGGAGTGCCGACCGTCATGTCCATACTGGGAGGACCGGCAGCCGTCCTGCTGGGGGATTACTGGCTCGTGAAAGCAGTGGGAGTGATCCTTTCTTCCACGAAAGGCGACACGATAGTGAGGATATTCGCTAAAACCCTGAGCGACCTTGCCGAAGGGGAGATGCTCCAGCTCCAGAAAGCCTCCTGCTGCGATACCGCCGAAGAAGATTACTACCGGATCATCTACAGCAAGACGGCCTCCCTGTTCGAGGCTGCGGGAACCTCCGCGGCGGTTTCAGTGGACGCCTCCGAGGAGTTCATCCGGGCGGTTAGGGACTATACCGTCAGCCTCGGGATCGCTTTCCAGATCAGGGACGATATGCTGGATTATTCCGACAGCAAACTTACAGGGAAGCCTTCGGGCATCGACCTGGAGGAGCAGAAAATCACCCTCCCGCTGCTTGGAGCCATGGCGGCCGTGCCGGAGGAAGAGGCGGACGGGATACGCAGGAAGCTTATGGAAATACATGACAGACCCGCCTGCAAGGACGAGATAAGGGATTTCGTGATGTCCAACGGTGGGATGGAATATTCAGCCTCCACCCTGGACTCTTATGTCGAGAAGGCTGTCAGGGCACTTGATGTACTTCCGGATTCGAAAGAAAAAGACTATCTTGTAAAAATCGCGGCTTTCACCGCAGCAAGGAACAGATGAGTTTCGACCAGATCATAGGGAACCGTGATGCCGTAAAGGCATTGGAAGGGATGGCCGCGAGCGGCCGTATCCCTCACGCCATGATGCTCTATGAGAACGACGGATGCGGTGCCATCGCGCTGGTGCTGGCTTTCCTCGGCAAGGTCATGCAGGACGAACACAAGGTTTCCGGCCTTATCCATCCGGACGTCCATTATGTCTATCCCGTCGCCAACGGATCGAAGGTGAACGAGAAAGTGGAGAACCTCCGCGCGGAACTGTTCCTCAAATACTGGCGCGAACTTATCGTGGCCAATCCGTATGCCCTTGAACCGGAAGTCAGCACGGCTTTCGGCGTAGAGGGGAAACAGACCGGAATCAACAATGCCGAGGCTAAGGAAATACTTGAAACCGTGTACCTTACCTCTGTCGAAGGAGGCTACAAGGCCGTAGTGGTGTATCTCCCTGAGAAGATGAATGCCGCAGCAGCCAACAGGCTGCTCAAGGCGATAGAGGAACCACCGGAAAAGACTCTCTTCCTTATGATAACCCACGCTCCGGAAAAGGTGATGCAGACCATTTCCTCCAGGTGCCAGGCAATCAGGGTGATGCCATATTCCAAGGAAGAGATCGTCGAGGTGCTCGTCTCATCTTTCGGCAAGGACCCCGAGGAGGCCGCCCAGGCCGCCCTGGTGGCAGGGGGAAGCATCGGAGTCGCCCTGCAGTACCTGTCCGGGAAGGAAGACTACAAGGAGCAGGCAGGGATATTCAGGGATTTGATGGAAGCGCTTGCCTCCAGGGACCTTACCGCCGCCCTGGCGTGCGGAGATGAAATGGCTGCACTCGGGTCCCGTGAAAAACAGAAAGCTTTTTGTAAATTTGCCGGAGAGAGCCTGCGCAAGGTATTCCTTCTGCAGCAGGGCCTGCCCCAGATAGCCGGAATATCATCGGAGGAAGAGGAGTTCCTCTCCTCGATGTCGGCCAAGTGCAGGAAGAACTTTCCGAGGATGGCGCTTTCGTACATCGACCGCGCCGCCATGCTCATCGACAGGAACGTGAACCAGAAAATCCTGTTCTGCGACCTTGTCGGGAGGATGTATTTTAGTTTTTGACACATGATGGACTATTCAGACAACGAAAGCATAAAGTTCGACTGCAGCCGGGGTTGTACGGTGACGCAGGACCCGCTGAGCGGGGAATACGAATGCAACTACCGCCAGGGCTGCTGCAAGCTTGAATCGTACGACTGGCTTCACGGGGTCATCCAGGAGCAGTACAAGGACCTGTTCGAGGTACGCTTCAAGAATACCCGTAAGGGGATATACTTCAACGCGTCCGGGCAGGGCATCAAGACAGGTGACCTGGTGATCGTGGAGGCGGCCAACGGCCACGACCTTGGTATCGTGACCCTCGAAGGCCCTATCGTGGGAAGGCAGATGAAGTGCAAGGGAGTCGATCCCGACCCTGCCCAGCTGAAGAAGATATACCGCAAGGCCAAGCCGCTGGACATAGCCAAGTGGCAGGAAGCGATCGCCCGCGAGCAGGACACCATGATCCAGGCCCGCAGGATTGCCGCGGAACTCGGTCTGGACATGAAGATCGGAGACGTGGAGTTCCAGGGCGACGGCACCAAGGCGATATTCTATTACATCGCCGACGGAAGGGTCGATTTCCGCCAGCTTATCAAGGTATATGCGGAGGAATTCCGGATCCGCATCGAGATGAAGCAGATCGGAGCCCGTCAGGAAGCCGGCTTGATCGGAGGCTTGGGAGTATGCGGCCGCGAACTCTGCTGCGCCAACTACATCACCAACTTCCAGTCCATCTCGACTTCGGCGGCACGCACCCAGGACCTGTCCCTCAATCCGCAGAAGCTGGCAGGTCAGTGCGGCAAGCTCAAGTGCTGCCTGAACTACGAGGTAGCCAACTACATCGATGCCCAGTCCAGGATCCCGAAGGTCACCGAACCTCTCGAATTCGAAGACGGGCAGGCCTGGCTCGTCAAGACCGACATTCTCCAGGAAGTGTTGTATTTCTCCTATGAGAAAGGCTCCCTGAGCAACCTGTATCCGCTCAGTGCGGACGAGGTGCGGGAGGTGATGGAGATGAACGCGAGGGGAGAGAGACCGGAGTCCCTGAAGAGCGAACCGGTCCCTGACGGCCCTCAGTTCATATCTGCTGTCGGAGACGACAGCATCACCAGGTTCGACAAGCCAAAGAAGAACAAGAAGAAGAAATCAAGTAAGAACCGCAGGAACGGAGGCAAGGCCCGCAAGGATGAATAAGTATGTCCTCATAGCCCTTTTCGCTGCCGTGGCATTCTCATGCTCGCGGCCTCCGTCCGATGAACCTTTCGTCAGGAGGGAGAATGCTGAATATGGGGACACATATACGTTCCTGCTGGACATGGCCGATTCTACCATTACCTACGGACTGGACTTCTACACCAGGCTCGAGCGGAAGTCGTTCGGGACCTTCCCGGAAGACAGCCTTGTGCTCGCCCTCAGGTGGATAGCGCCGTCCGATTCGAACTATGTCGATACCCTGGTGGTGTCGCTCCGGCAAGCTGACGGCAATGCGTACTACACCAAGGACATCATATACCCTTTCAAGGAACGGCTCGATATTCCTGAACATGGGCAATGGCGCCTGAAGGCGCGTGTCCTTAACGATGCCGAGTCCGTCAGGGGACTGGGAGTCATATTCAAGCGCAACCAATGGGCCACGACAAACTGAGGAAATTCGCCGAGAACGAGACTTTCTCCTGCCTCATCCAGCCGGATCCTTCCACGATCCTGGACAAATCCGCGGCTGACAGGGGCCTCCATCTGAACGACCACCCGATCAAGGGCGGATGGAATGGGAAGATGTTCGCAAAGGAGCAGCCGATAGTGCTTGAACTCGGTTGCGGAAAAGGGGAATATACCATCGACCTGTCGTCGAGGTTTCCCGGCTGCAACTACATCGGAGTGGACATCAAGGGGGCCAGGCTCTGGAAAGGGGCCAAGTTCGCCACCCTCCACAACCTCCCGAACGTAGCCTTCCTGAGGACCAGGATCGAATTCATCGAAGCGTTCTTCGCTCCCGGTGAAGTATCCGAGATATGGCTGACTTTCTCGGACCCCCAGCTCAAGAGCGAGAACAGCAGGCTGACGAGCCCGGTGTTCCTGGAGCGCTACCGCAAGTTCCTCAAGAGAGGAGGCATCATCCACCTGAAGACGGACAGCCGCTTCCTGCATGAATATTCCAAGGCTGTCGCCGAAGCGAACGGACTCCGCATACTTGCTTCTACCACAGACCTTTACGGGGAAAGGAGCATCGCCAACCCGGCGCTGTATGAAGTCCAGACTTTCTACGAGAGGATGTTCCTCTCGCAGGGCTACAAGATCACATACCTTGAATTCGTGATAGACAAGGACGGAGAATATGTCCACCCGTCCTCCTTCGACAGCGACTACTGGCGTTCGGTGGAAGGCCCGAGGCGCTTCTCTCACAGTCCGGAGAAGGCCTCTTTCTAGTCCTCTTTCCAGATAAAGAACTTGTCCCCGCGGCGCAGCTTCCGCTCTCCCTTCCAGTCATCCGCGAAGGTGACCGGAATAGAACAATACGTTCCCTTGACTGCCTCACCGACAGGCTTGAGGTCCACCCTGATCTCACTTACATTGCCCTCGAACACACCTGTAGTGGCACCGGTGACCAGGAAGTCGTCCCCGACGCGGACCGGCTGGGATTCCACCAGTATCTCGGCGACTCCGAGATTGGAGAACCAATTGGTGACCTTGCCGCAGTATTCCTTCCTCCTGGTTGCATGGCTGCCGTATTTCTCGCTCCATTCCCCGAGCCTGGCACCCTGGTAGTATCCGTCCCAGAATCCCCGGTTGAACACTTCCGAGAGTTCCGCTTCCAGCTTTGAGGCGAGCTCCGGCCCGTAGGTGCCGTCGCAGACCGCGTCGGCAGCCCTGCGGTAGCAGGACACCGTCTTCTTGACATATTCGGCGCTCCTTGCCCTTCCCTCGATCTTGAAGACCCGGACTCCGGACTCTATGATCCTGTCTATGAAGCCGATGGTGCAGAGATCCTTCGGGGACATGATGTACTTGTTGTCGATGTCCAGCCGGTTTCCGGTCTCCAGGTCGGTCACTTCGTACGCCCTCCTGCAAACCTGGTAGCATTCACCCCTGTTGGCAGAGGCACCGTAAGCGTGCAGGCTGAGGTAGCATTTCCCGGAGACGGCCATGCACAGGGCACCGTGGACGAACATCTCTATCCTCACGAGCTTGCCGCCCGGCCCGGTGATGTTCTCTTTGACTATGGCTTCGTGGATCTGCCTGACCTGGTCCAGGTTCAGTTCCCTGGCCAGCACGATCACGTCGGCGAACTGCGCATAGAATCTCAGGGCTTCGATGTTGGATATGTTGAGCTGGGTGGAGATATGGACCTCCATGCCGATCTGCCGACAGTAGCCGATGGCTGCCAGGTCCGAGGCTATGACAGCGTCCACGCCGGCGGCCTTGGCTGCGTCCAGGGCTTCCCGCATGGGAGCCAGGTCCTCTCCGTAGAGGACGATGTTGAGGGTCAGGTATGTCTTGACTCCGGCTTCCTTGCAGATACGGGTGACTTCATCCAGGTCCTCGGGAGAAAAGTTGTTCGCGGAGTGCGAACGCATGTTGAGTCTTCCGACTCCGAAGTACACGGAATCGGCTCCTCCCTGGATTGCTGCCCTCAGGCATTCGAAGTTGCCCGCAGGAGCCATTATCTCTAGCTCTCTCTTGTCCATATCACTCTAATATGCCTCCATAATTGCTTGCACCATAAGGCCGCTTGCTGCTTTGCAGCCCTGTACGGGTAAATGCGACCTTATGGTGCATGCCATTTATGGTAGTGCAAAGATAGCCAAATTCAGATATTTTAGTTAATATTGCAATATGAAGCTTGAAATCAATCTGGAATATTTTACATCTCCGGGTGAATCGTTGTGCCTGGTATTCTCCGATGGCCGTGAGCACCCGATGGGATATGTAGCCGGCGGAATCTGGTCCGCTTCCGTGGACGTGCCGGCTTCAGCAAGGAAACTGGAATACACCTTCGAAGTCCGCAGGGACGGAACATGCATCCGCAAGGAATGGGAAGGACACGTCCTTCCGCTCCCTTCCGGCAAGAAGCCGGGGATACTGGAAGTGAGGGACTGCTGGCATGACAGGCCAGCTGATTCCCCATTCCGCACCAAGGCCTTCACCGACGTGATATTCAGGAAGAAAGCGACCGCAGGGAAGCGTACCGGCAATATGGCTTTCGTCGTGGCGGCCTCACAGGTCCGTACAGGCGAGGTGCTCGCAATCACCGGCAGCGGCCCGCTGTTCGGAAACTGGCAGGAATTCCGTCCGATGAACCTGGAAAAGGGCGTCCTGTGGTCGGAGTTCCTCGACGTGAAGGAGCCTTTCGAATACAAGTTCGTCATCCTTGAGGCCAAGACCGGACGTCCGGTCTGCTGGGAGACCGGACCGAACCATTTCTTCGCTGAAGTCCCGGCCAAGGGCAGCTGTATCGTGATCCGGGACCTGGATCCGGTGTTCGGCAGGGCCCCGTGGCGCGGAGCCGGAACGGCCATTCCGGTGTTCTCCCTCCGCAGCAAGGACAGTTTCGGAGTGGGTGAGTTCAAGGACCTCAAGCTGCTCGTGGACTGGGCTGCAGGAACAGGCCAGAGCCTCATCCAGCTGCTCCCTGTGAACGATACCACCATGACCGGCACATGGACGGACTCATATCCTTACAACGCCAACTCCACCTTCGCCCTCCATCCGCAGTTCATATCACTTCCGGAGGCAGGGGTCAAGGTCACCAAGGAATACAAGACCCTCAGGGATGAATTGAACGCCTTGCCTCAGATCGACTACGAAAGGGTCAACAACGAGAAGAAACGCCTCCTGAAGGAAGCTTTTGCCCGTGTCGGAGCCGAGGTGATGGCAAGCGGACCATACAAGGAGTTCTATGCTGCGAACGAGCACTGGCTCGTGCCGTATGCTGCCTTCTGCGTGCTTCGCGACATGAACGGAACTCCGGAGTTCGGCAAGTGGAAGACCCATTCGGTATATTCCAAGTCCAGGATCGAGACATTCTGCAAGAAGCATCGCGAGGAGATCGACTTCTGCTGCTGGGAGCAATACTGCCTCGACGCCCAGCTCAAGGATGCGGTGGAATATGCCCATTCGAAGGGAGTCGCGATAAAGGGAGACCTGCCTATCGGAATCAGCCGCACCAGTGTGGACGCCTGGCAGTTCCCGAATCTCTTCAACCTGGATTCGCAGGCAGGCGCACCGCCGGATGCATTCTCTGCAGACGGCCAGAACTGGGGCTTCCCGACATATAACTGGGAAGAGATGTCCAAGGACGGTTATGCCTGGTGGAAGTCTCGCCTGGGGAAGATGAGCGAATATTTCGACTGCTTCAGGATCGACCATATCCTCGGATTCTTCCGCATCTGGGAGATTCCTTACGGCATCAAGTCGGGCTTGATGGGACACTTCAACCCGGCGCTCCCGTATTCCGGAGACGAACTCCGCGGAAAGGGATTCGATCCGAATTCAAGCCTGTTCGTTCCGGATCCGCACAAGGACGGTTGGTACCATCCGAGGATCGCATCCCAGGATACAGACGACTACAAGGCCCTTAACGACTATTTCAAGCAGGCCTACAACGACCTGTACAACGATTTCTTCTATCGCCGGCACAATACCTTCTGGAAAGAGACCGCGATGAAGAAACTCCCGGCCCTCCTGGATTCCACCAGGATGCTGGCCTGCGGTGAGGACCTCGGAATGATTCCGGACTGTGTACCCGAGACCATGAAGGAGCTGAATATCGCTTCGCTCGAAATCCAGAGGATGCCTAAGTCTCCGGAAAAGGTATTCGACGATCCTGCCACCTATCCTTACCTGTCTGTCTGTGCTACCGGAACGCATGACACCTCGACCATCCGCGGATGGTGGGAAGAGGACAGGGCGATGTCCGGGAAGTTCTTCCACGAGTCCCTGCATTGTGAAGGGAACGCTCCGTGGTTCTGCGAGCCTTGGCTCTGTGAATCGATCGTGAAGCAGCATCTTGCTTCGCCGGCCATGCTCTGCGTATTGCCACTCCAGGACTGGATGTCCATCGACGGGGAGGTGCGCTACCAGGGCGATCCGTCCGACGAAAGAATCAATATTCCTGCGAATCCTCGCCATTACTGGAGGTGGAGGATGCATCTCACCCTTGAAGACCTGCTTTCACGCAAGGCCTTCAACGCCCATCTCAAGGAGCTTGTAAGCGAATCCGGCAGGGGAGTCTCCGAAGTATGACGGACGAAGTCAAAGAGGAAAGGGAAGGCAAAGGCCGGAGCAGGGCTGGCAAGTGGCTGAAAGGCATCCTGCTGGCATTCCTCGGCCTGTGGGCAGTGGTTATCATCGCCCTCCAGCTGCTGCTCAGTTCCGCTTTCCTGACCAAGGTGGTGAACCGCTTGGCGGACAGGTATGTGGACGGGACAGTGACCTTTTCCGATGTCAAGGCTTCGATGTTCAAGAGTTTCCCGAATCTCAACGTGAGTATCGGGGATTTCTCCCTTACCTATCCCCATGACCGATTCGCGGCCTACGACTCGGTGGCGACGGTGAGTGATTCACTGAGGAATCTCGGCCGGGGCACCGAGATGGACACCCTGGCGCATTTCGACCGTCTGAGCGTGTCCGTCAATTACATGGACCTCATAAGGAAGAAGCTGAATATACGGCACGTCGTGCTGGAGCATCCGCGGGTGTTCGCCCACAGGTACGATTCCACGGCTGCCAACTGGAAGATGTTCAAGCTTGAGCCGAAGGAGAGCGACTCCGATTCAACGCTGTTCAGCATGCCTGTCTCCGTGGGCAAGGTCAGCCTCGCGGACCGGCCGTTCGCCGTATTCACGGACCTGGCGGATACCCTTTCCGGCACCTTGCATTTCAAGGAGATGTCCGCCAAGGGGCATTATGACGCCGTGGACCGCAAACTATCCAGGGTGAACTTCTCGATGGATTCCCTGTTCGTGGCAGGAAGGCTGCCGTCCGATACGCTCGCACTGGCACTGGATCATCTCGGGGTCAAGGAGCATGGGCCGCATTACGACATCGACCTGGAATCCAAGGCCTATCTTGCCCTGCGCTCTGCCGGCCGGATGGAGATACCGCTCAGCGCATCATGTGAGTTTACTCCGGACTTCCAGAAGAAACTCTTCGAAGTCAAGGACTTGAAGGCATCTGTGGCGACCATCGACCTGACCGGCGAAGGTTTGGTGGACATGTCGCTGGACAGCATGTACGTAAAGGCTGACGTTGCGATGGAAGACGAGCCGGTGAGCGACGTTACCAAGTATTTCGGAGAGAATTTCCCTATATTGAAGAAACTGAAGACGGATGCCCTGCTTTCTGCGGACGGCCATTGCGACGGCTATTACGACAAGGATTCCGGCAGGCTTCCGAAGATGTCCGTCCACCTCACTGTCCCTGAATCCCATATCGGTTGGAAAGGCATCGACGAGACCGGACGTTTCGACCTGGAAGCCACCGCCAGCACCAGGGACGGAAAGCTTGTGGCTGAAGTCCAGGATCTGTGCATGCACGTCCAGGGAGCCAATGTCCAGCTGAAAGGTTCGGCGGACGACATCCTGGGAGGAGACCCTCTGGTATCTATGGACGGAGACGTCCACTTCCGTCTGGATTCATTGACCAGGTTCCTCCCGGAGGATTCCGGGATATCGGCCCGCGGCAATCTGGACGGCAACGTGAAAGGGGAGTTCAAGGTCTCCGAACTGGACATATACAACTTCTCCGACATCGGCATCGAGGCAGCCCTGAAGAGCAACGGAATCAGGATCTACGATCCTAAAGACACCCTCACCGCCTATCTCGGGAAGACCGCCATCAACTTGAAGCCTGATGCCAAAGGGAAGAACGTGGTCTCGGCTTCGATCGACAGCATTTTCGCGGAATATGGCAAATCCACCTTCATCCGGGGTAAGAAGGTGGCTCTCTCCGCCAGCAATTCCACTGAGAAGATAAAGGGACTTCCGGGCAGGCATCCGCTCGTCTGCAAGCTGGAGGCATCCTCGGTGAACATGATGGACCTGGATTCCTGCTTCGTGGGAGTGAGCGGGACTTCCAACACCTTGAAATTCACACCAACCCCGAAGGGAAAGGAAACCGTGCCTTACCTGAACCTTTCAAGCTCGAACCAGTCTCTTACCATACGCGAAAGCGTGAACCGGTATTCGGCGGCGGGCGTTGCGCTCAACGTGGCTGCTCATCCGGTCGTGGCTGACAACAGGGCCAGGCGTAAGCATCTGCTGGACTCGCTTCAGAAGGTTTATCCGGGCGTACCTCGCGACTCCTTGTTCTTCAAGGCTTTCAGCCAGAACCGGAGGGCCATGCCTGACTACCTTACCGAGAAGGATTTCCGGAAGAAGGACATCCAGATCAGCTTGGGAGAGTCCGTCGCGAAATACATCCAGGATTGGGACATTTCCGGCAACCTGAAGGCGAGCAGCGGGAAGGTGATCACGCCGTACTATCCGCTGGAGAATACGTTTTCCTCCCTGAACTCCAAGTTCACCAACAACAGCCTCACCCTGTCGGGCATCACCATCAATTCCGGGCAGTCGGATATTTCCGCCAACGGTACCCTGACCGGCCTGAAGAGGGCACTGGCTTCCAAACGCGGCGGGCTGCTCAACCTCAACCTGAACCTCAACTCATCCGTGGTGGATGTCAACGAGATACTTCTGGCAGTCAATGCCGGAAAGCAGTTCGTTCCTCCAGGGGAGAACGTCGCCTTGACCGGAGTCGATGACAAGACCTACCTCAACGAGGTCCAGAGCGGTGCAGTGGTGGACACTTCGGCCAGGAACACCCTCCTAGTCCTTCCGGCCAACCTGAACGCCAAGGTCGCCGTCCAGGCCAATACGGTCAGATGGTCGAGCCTGGAGACCTCGTTCCTGTCGACCAGCCTTGAGATGAAGGAACGCTGCCTGCAAGCCACCAATACCTTTGCGATGACGAATATGGGAGAGGCCTTCCTGGAAGGTTTCTATTCGACCCGGACCAAGAAAGACCTCAAAGCCGGCTTCGACCTGATGCTGTCCAACATCACTGCCGAGAAAGTCATCGAACTGTTCCCGGCCGTGGACAGCATAATGCCGATGCTCAAGGCATTCAAGGGCTTGCTCGACTGCGAGATGGCTGCGACCTCATCCCTCGACACGGACATGAACCTGGTCCTGCCATCCGTGACCGGTATAGTGAAGATAGACGGGAAGAACCTGTCGCTTTCTGAGTCGGAGGATCTGGACAAGCTGCGCAAGTCGTTGAGGTTCAAGGACAGGGATTCCAGCTACATAGATGCAATGTCGGTACGTGGAATCATCAACAACGACCAGTTGGAGATATTCCCGTTCATCCTGGACGTTGACAGGTACACGGTGGCTCTCAGCGGAATACAGCAGTTCGACCAGAAGTTCAAGTACCATGTTGCAGCCATAAAGTCGCCGGTTCCGTTCAAGTTCGGAGTCAACCTCAAGGGTATGTTCTCGGACTGGAGATGGAAGCTCGGGAAGGCCAAGTTCAAGAGTACCAAGATTCCTCTCTTCGACGACCAGGTGGACGGAGTGCGTGTGAACCTCGTCAACTCGATCCACAACATTTTCGAGAGGGGAGTGGAACAGGCCATCAAGCAGAACGAACAGGCTCAGGCAGCCATCGAGTCGAAGAAGGCGGCTGAGAGTTATTCCGCCGAGGAGACGGAGGAACTGACCGAGGCCGAAAAGCAGGAGCTGAACGCTGCTGAGGCCGTGAAGACGGAGGCTGCCGGGTCCGAGGGCTCGGAATTGCCGGAATGATTTTTTGTGATTATCTTTGCAACCCTTCTGCGGGCGTGTTGGAATGGTAGACAAGCCAGACTTAGGATCTGGTGGAGAAATCCGTGAGGGTTCGAGTCCCTCCGCCCGTACATCTATCTAACGAGGGGAGCAGCCCCCTCGAGCACCCCCGCGGCCTTAAACCCTTTCCGTATTTGCCTCCTTCGTCGTCAAATACCCGGGCCGGCCGTGCGCCTGATGGCGCAGTCGCTTCGCTCCGAAGTTGCGAGGCTAGTCTTGTCATCTTCTCCGGATGGAGCGGAACAAATAAAGGATCGGGAATATTTCCAGACGCCCCATCAGCATTTCTATCATTCCTGTAGCCTTGAGAAAGGACGGGATGGAGGAGTAATTGGACATCGAGCCTACATCTCCGAAACCGGGACCGACATTGCCGATGAAGGCAATCGATGCTGTGACCCCCGTGGTGAAGTCAAGTCCGAAAGCGATGTATATTGCGGCGAAGACGAACATGAATACCAGATAGCATATTATGTAGCAGAAAGCATCGCTTATCTGGCCCGGCGGCCGGATACGGCCATCTATTCGGACGACCTGAATCGTGTTCGGTTCAACAGTCAGGGCGACTTTCCTTATGGTGCCTTTGGCCGCCAGGATGGCCCGGTCTATCTTGATGCCTCCGGAAGTTGAACCGGAACACCCGCATATCAGCGAGCAGATGATGAGCACCGACATGCAGAGCGGTGGCCATGTCGTGGTATCCTGAGTGGCGAATCCTGTGGTGGTGGATATGGAAGCGACCTGGAACGATGCATCTCTCAGCGCAGTACCGAAGGAGGAATACTGACCATTGGCCATGAGGTCGGTGGTGATGATGATTATGGCAAGGCATACCAAAGAGAGGAAGACCTTTATCGTATCGGACTTCCAGATGTAGTTGGGGCGGCCTTTGATGTATGCCAGGAACAGGATGCCGAAATTGAGGCCGGCACTGAGCATCGTGATGATAAGGACGACTTCGGCGGCGTGGTTGGAATAAAAGGCGATACTGGTATTCCTGGTGCAGAAGCCGCAGGTGCTGCAGGCCGACATTGCGTTGGTCGCTGAATCGAACCACCCCATGCCGGTAAGCCTCAACGATATCATGCTGATGAATGTCAGCATGATATAAGTGGTCATCATCCGGTTGGCGAAACTGTTGGTGCGGCTTCCTGCCAAAGCTTCCAAGGCTACATCGGAGATTTCAGAACCGGACAGTACCGATTTGTCCATGCCTCTTGTGAGCATCGAAAACAAGGTGATTATTCCAATCCCTCCTACCCAGGCGGTGGATATGCGCCAGAATTGCAGCCCACGCGGCAGTGCTTCGATATCGTTCAGGATAGAAGCCCCTGTTGTAGTAAAGCCGGAGACGCTTTCGAATATGGCATTGATGGGAGTAAACTCCTTGCCGTAGAACAAGAACGGGAACATCCCGAACAGGCAGGCCAAGAACCATGCCCCTACGACGATGCTGTTCCCTTCCTTGAATGTCAGCCTGTGGCGTCCTTTCCTTACGAATATGAGCGGATAGAAACCCATGATGCCGGTGAGGAAAGCAGAAAGCAGCAGTGGAATACGGCTGTCGTCTCCCGGAGTAAGGCAGGCGACGATGCCGGATACGGTCATGAGCGCTGCCACAAGAAGGAGGGAGACGCCTATATACCATATGATTACTTTCCAATTCATATCCTTTTTCCAGCCGCAAAGATATTTTGCGAATATTCATTTATCAATACAATTTTGTTTATATTTGCATTGATAATATCAATCTGCACAAAAGGATGACTCTCCAGCAGCTGCGTTATATAATTGCAATAAACGAGTATCGGCACTTCGGTAAAGCTGCAGAAGCCTGCGGCCTTACCCAGTCTACCTTGAGCCTGATGGTGAAGAAGCTGGAAGATGAACTGGATGTGCGCATATTCGACAGGGATGCACATCCGGTGGTTCCTACTGAGATTGGGAGGAAGATCATAGACAGGGCCAAGGTTGTCCTATACAATGTTTCGCAGATTTCCGAGATGACCCGTTCGGAAAAGGAATCGCTTTCAGGACAGCTCAAGATCGCCCTCATATCCACTGTATCACCGGTGCTGACCCCCGGCCTGTACAAATACATCGGGGAGCAGCATCCTTCCCTGGCACTGCTGACGGAGGAGATGCTCACGGGCACCATCAAGGACAAACTCAGGAAAGCGGAGGTGGACATGGGCATCATTGCTGGCCCTGTGCAGGATCCGGATTTGCTGGAGATTTCATTGTATCATGAACGTTTCCTTGCCTATGTGTCTCCGCAGAATCCTGCTTATTTACAGGAATCCATCAAGATGGAGACCCTTTTCGAGCAGCCGATCTGGATCATTCGCGATGGTCTGCGGCTTATGAATCCGGGAGATTTCAAGGAAGGAGAGATATCTTACGACAGGCTGTTCGAAGGCGGACGCGTCGGCATCCTTATCCAAGTGGTGAACGACAATGGTGGCATAACCATCATTCCGGAGACCCATACTGACCTTATTCTATACAGCCAACAGGGTTGCTTGCGCCCGATAACCGATCCAGTGCCAAGCAGGACCATTTCCCTTGTTGTCCGCAACGATTATATACACGAAGCCAAACTGAACGTAGTGGTGGATGCCGTCAAGCGGATCATTCCCGGAGTCTTGCTGGACAGTGTCATCCGTAAACAGCGACTGAATCTATAAATCATTAATATCCAATAATATGATACTTACAACAACACCTACGGTCGAAGGACGCACGATACGTGAATACAAGGGCGTCATCTTCGGGGAGGTCATCTCCGGCGTGAATTTCTTCCGCGATATCGCGGCCAGCATCAGGGACCTTGTGGGAGGCCGTTCGACTTCCTACGAAGAAGAGCTGATCAACGCCCGCTCGCAGGCGATGGACGAGATGGTCGAACGCGCGGTAAGGCTCGGAGCCGATGCTGTCATAGGCATAGACATCGACTACGAAGTCCTTGGCGAGAAAGGAGGTATGCTGATGGTCACCGCTTCCGGAACTGCAGTAAAACTCGACTGATGGTGAAGGACAAACTGGCTGGGCATCTTGCCATTGCAGCGACATACACCATATTCGGGCTGAACCTGATATTCTGCAAGGATATCGCAAATGCGGAAGCAGTTTCCCCGATAGTGCTTTTCACCCTGAGGGCGGCAGGCGCTTCCGCACTCTTCTGGCTGATTTCGTTGTTCCTACCGGGAGAACATATCGCGAAGGGTGACATGTGGAAGATTGCTTTGGCTTCTTTCACGGGCCTCTTCGTGCCCCAGACCACGTTCCTGTATGCCATCACGATGGCAACCCCTCTCGACACCGGAATACTCGGCACCCTCGGACCTATATTCACTATGTTCTTCGCCTTCCTCTTCCTGAAGGAACCCATCACGTTCAAGAAGGCCGGGGGAGTAGTGATCAGTTTCGTGGGAGTCCTCCTGCTGGTGCTGAATTCCGTGCATCACGGAGGAGCAACATCGACAACGCCGATGGGCGTGGTTCTGTTGCTGCTCAACAGCATCAGTTTCTCACTCTACCTGGGAGCGTTCAGGCCGCTGATCTCCCGCTACGGTGTGGTGACCTTCATGAAGTGGATGTTCCTCTTCTCTTTGCTGATAGCTCTCCCGTTCTCTGCCAAGGGGCTGATACACACCGACTTCGCGGCAATTCCGGTGGATGTCCGCTGGGAGATCGGGTACCTTGTATTCTTCGCCACCTTCGTCGCATATTTCCTCATCCCTTACGGGCAGAAGAGGATACGTCCGACGCTGGTGAGCATGTACACTTACCTTCAGCCGATAATCGCGGCGGTGATCAGCGTCTGGGTCGGGATGGACACCCTTTCCTGGCAGAAGGTCCTCTTCACGGTCCTGATAGTCGGCGGAGTGGTGCTCGTCAGCAAGAGCCGCGCTGCCGCCTCGAAGTAATTGATTGAGAATAAGATAAAAAGAATATGACGACCCTTATACTGATACTTGTCACCGTTGCGGTCAGTCTCCTGTGCTTCACCGGGACGCTGGATGCAAACGCGCTGAAGTTCAATGCATACGGAATATGGCACCGTGGGCAGTGGCACCGGATGCTTACTTACGGCCTGGTCCACGGCGGATGGGGACACCTGCTGTTCAACATGCTCACCCTGTACTTCTTCGGGACGGTGGTGGAGCGGTATTTCGCCGCGGCTTTCGGCAGCACTTCCGGGATCATCCTGTACGTGCTGCTCTATGTGAGCGCCCTGGCCGTCTCGACGGTCGGCGACCTCCTCAAGAACAAGGATAATCCATACTACAGCGCCGTGGGAGCGTCGGGTGCCGTATCGGCGGTCCTGTTCGCCTCTATCCTCTTCGAGCCGAAGATGGGAATATACATCTACCTGATTCCTATCCCGGTGCCGGGATACATATTCGCGTCGCTGTACCTCCTCTATTGCTGGTATATGGCGAAGCGGAACATGGACAACATCGGCCACACGGCCCACTTCTGGGGCGCCGTCTACGGCCTCGTCTTCCCCCTCCTCTTCCGCCCTGACATCCTCCAGCACTTCATCAAGCAGCTCGGCGGGTAGGGGCGAGCAATTTCACATTTTGTGATTCACATTTTGTGAAATCAAATTAATGTCTTATCTTTGGGAAAAGTTATTGTCATGAGTGCGCCTTTTAACCCGTTTATATTGTCTCCACACACGCCTGTGCGGTATTTTTGCGACAGAAAGACAGAGACTGATGAAATCATCAAGTATCTGGAGAACGGCTCCAATATCACCCTGATTTCGCCTCGAAGGCTAGGAAAAACAGGACTGATTTATCATATTTTTGATGTTTTGGAAGAGAGAGACGCTGACTATGAGACGTATTACATCGATATCTATCCGAGCCGTAGTTTCGACGATTTCCTCGCTTTAACGGCAGAGGCGATATATACCAAGACTGCCGGGAGGTCTGCGATCAGGTCTTTCCTGGATACCCTGAAGTCTTTCCGTCCGGTTTTGTCCACCGATCCCGTAACCGGCAAGGCGCAGTTCTCATTTACATTCCAGACTAATACGGAGAAAAGATATACCCTCAAATCCCTGCTGGATTACCTGGAAAGCCGCAAGAAAAAAGTCATTGTCGCGATAGATGAGTTCCAGCAGATAAGGTCGTACAGTGATATATCCGCAGAGGCGACGCTCAGGACATACATACAGCCGCTGAAGAATGTCCAGTTCATATTCAGCGGCAGCAAGAGGCACGTGATGGCTGATATGTTCACCGGGGAGAAGAGCCCGTTCTATGAGAGTTCTGCGATGTATCCTATCGGCAAGATAGACGAAGAGGAATACTCCTCATTCATCCATAAGCAGTTCATTGACAACGGGAAGACTATTACTGATGAGGCTGTAGGCTTCATCCTGGAATGGACTAAGAGGCATACCTTCTATACTCAGTTCCTGTGCAACAGGGTATTCCTCGGGACTCGGAAGGAAGCCACCCTGACTGAAGTGCTGGTCGCCATAGATATGATATTCAAAGAGAATGAGGAGGCTTTCCTTGAGAGGCGGAACCTTCTGACAGGGAGGCAGTGGAATTATCTGATCGCTGTTGCCAAGGAGGGAGAACTGTCACAGCCGACATCCAACGAATTCCTCCAAAAATACCATCTTGGCGCGCAGTCATCTTCTCTCAGGACTCTTGAGGCCTTGGTAGAGAAGGAACTGGTCCTTGAGACCAAGTCGACTGCCGGGAGTTCATACAGTGTCTATAATGTATTCCTGTCCAGGTGGCTGGAAAGGCTGTAAGGGTTATCTGAATATCTTTTGTACGAGTGATCAAATCACTGATTGCCTATGAATAACAGAGTTACTGATGAGTTTATTGCTGAGTTGAGGCCTGACGAGGTGTTCGTTTTCGGGTCCAATCTGGGGGGATTCCATGGTGGGGGAGCCGCCCGGGCGGCTTTCAACAAGTTCGGAGCGGTGTGGGGGCAGGGCGTCGGCCTGCAGGGCCAGAGCTATGCCATCCCGACCATGCAAGGCGGGGTCGAGACTATCAAGCCCTATGTCGACGAGTTCATCCGCTTTGCTGCCGGACATCCTGAAAAGAGGTTCCTGGTCACTCCGATCGGCTGCGGGATAGCCGGTTTCACGGCAGAAGAAATCGCGCCGTTGTTCGCCGGCGCCAGAGGCCTGGAGAACATATCCCTGCCGGAATCATTCTGGAGAGTCTTGGATGATGAAGGTTGATTTTTTATTATATTTGTAATGTTTTGAAAATCACTCGGCAATGAAAAAAACAATTAAGCTTGTACTGGCCATCGTGGTCGTTTTCCTGCTTGTAAGGCTTTGCACCAGCAATCTGGGCAGCGTTATCAATCTACCGGAAGGATTCCCTGGAGGGTTGGGTGAAAGCAGTTCCACTACTACCGGTTCCAATGAATCCGGCGGCGGCTGGTTCAGCCCGAAGAGCAATAAGACTGCTACCGACGACGACACTCCGAAGGATATTTCGGACTTGGAGAGGGAACTTGGCATCGGGACCGACGAGAAGCCATCGTCCACCATCAACCTCCCGTCCACGACCCCGTCCACGACCCCGTCCACTACGGCCTCCTCGGCCCCTCTGACTTTCAAGGGTATTCCTATCACGGGCTCAAGCACTGCGTTCGGTACCAAGCTTGTCAACGCTGGATTCAGGAATAACGGAAACGGCACATATACAGGTGATTTCGCCGGTTACAGCGGTTGCAAGGTGACTCCTTCCGGGAGCAACCCCGTCCAGGAAGTGCGCGTGGACTTCCCGGTCATCTCAGAATGGAATTCTTTGGAGAAGGCATATGATGCCCTGCAGGCTTCCCTGACGCAGAAATATGGTATCGAGCCGAAGACTTCGACCAACAACAATATCGCGACCTACAGCCTGCCGAACGGAACCATCACCCTGGATGCCGACGTGTCGAACCAGTCGAACTGGCACGTGATCCTGAAATATGCGAATGCGGCCCCGGCCGTCAGCAATTCGACCATAAAGAATCCGATCGACGACCTTTAGCAGGATTATTAAAAATTAAAGGCGAGTCCGATGCCGTGGGCAGTCGTGCCCACATTGAGGCTTGACTTGCTGCCATGAGCAGCGCGTCCGTAACGCTGGTTGTAGTCATCGGCGATCTCGTTCATCTTCTTGTTGCCTTTGACCAGGAGCGTGATCCCGGCACCCAGGCCGGCTGCTCCGGCTATCCCTGTGGCGATATCGACTGCTTCCATCGATGAAGAATCGCTCCTGCCCATCCCACTGTTTGGAAAATTGCTGTGCATCTGGGCAACGCCACGGTTGTAATCGGCTCGCATCGCACCGCAGACGATGCCGGTGGTCAGCAGGGCTGCTCCTCCCATCGTAAGCCATAATCCCCACTGCAACTGGTTTTGAGCCTTGCGGTATTTGCTCCCGTACATCGATACTCCGAGATAGTCGTACAAACTGTCGGAGCAGATACGTCCGTAGCGGTCATAATAATGTCCCCAACGGTACTCCAGGGGGCCGTAGAGGTCATAATAGTCGTAGGCATACGGGCCGGGGACAAGGATGGCGGCAGGGGAGAAGGTCTTCTCCGTTCCGTTCTCGAATACGATGCGTTCTACGCGGTCTATGGACATCCGGTAGTCCGGGCCCCCAAGGTTGTCGTAAGTCTTGTAAAGGATATCTTCGTCCGTGATTTCCAGGATCTTAGCCTCGATGGTCCGTCTGTCGGTCGTGTGGATTATGTCCTGGGCGAAGGCTTCAGCACAAAAAGCCAGCAGGATGCTGGTCAAGATTATTTTCGCTTTCATAGTAAATCTCCTTTAGGCTTGGATATTCAAAGAATATGCCTTCCGGATTGATATTCCCCGAGGATGTCGAGGCCGGCCATGAGCGGACGGACGGCTTTGAGTGCCTGCCGGTAGCGGTCGTATGTGGAAAAGGTGATATCTGCGTAGAAGAAGTATTGCCATTCCTGCCCCGGGATCGGCAGGGACTGGATCCTGGTCAGGTTCATGTCATAGAACGACAGGATGGTCAGTACCTGGGCGAGGGAACCCGGCTTGTGCGGCAATGTGAAACATAGCGATGCCTTGTCGGTCTGGTTCCTTTTGGTCTGGATGGAGTCGTCGAGTACGAGGAACCTGGTGAAGTTCTGCTTGTAGGTTTCTATTCCTTTTGCCAGGATGGTCAGGCCGTTCTCCTCGGCGGCGAGTTCGGAAGCCACGGCTCCCACGCCCATTAGCCCCTCACGGGCTATGTCGATGGCGCTCTTGGCCGTATCCTCGGATTCGACCATCGTGATCCACGGACAGTTTTTCTTGAAGAACTTCCTGGTCTGGTTTATGGCCATGTAATGCGTCCGCACTTCCTTGATATCCTCGATCGTCTGGCCTGGGAGTGCCATCAGGTTCTGGTGGATTGGTATGTATATCTCTCCCTTGATCTTGTACGGATGGGACCTCACCAGTTCGAAATTGGTCAGGAGTCCGCCCGAGCTGGTGTTCTCTATGGCCATCACGATCGCATCGGCGCGTTCGTCGGCAACAGCTTCGAACAGGCTGTCGAACGTAGGACACTCGACGATGGCAGGTTCTTCACCCCTCTCGGCATAGAAGTCCCTGGCGGCCTGCTCGTGGAAACAACCACGATAACCCTGGATAGCAACTCTGGTCATGTTTGCAAGTTCGTTTATGAAGCAAATATAATCATTCCGGAAAAAACTGTAAATTGTTTTGGGAATTCCGTCCCTCCAAAGCATCATTATTTAAGAACCATATAATGAATCTGGAATTGGACGCAATAAGCAGACAGCTATTGGTTGAAATTGTCAAGGGGAACCTTTCGGCATTTTCAGTCCTCTTCATGCGGTTCTATCCGAAGGTGAAAGGCTACATCTTCGCTCTGGTGAATGACGAAGAGATTTCAAAGGATCTTGCGCAGGATATATTCGTCTATATCTGGGAGCATCGTGACCGTCTGCTTGAGATAGACAAGATCGAGGCCTATATCTTCAGGATGGCTTCCAATATGGTTCTCCAGTACATCCGTCACGAGAAAGTCATCGCGGATTATGTCGTGAAGCAATCATATAGTGAAAAGCGGAAGGAGTTGCTCTCATCTTCTGATTTGGAATCGGACATCGATGCTAACGATATGGCATTGCTGATTTGGCAGTATGTCGAGACGATGCCCTCCCGGCGCAAGGAGATCTTCAAGATGAGCCGCTACGACGGAGTCAAGGCTGATGAGATAGCCGAAAAGCTCGGAATCAGCAAGAAGACAGTGGAGAATATGCTGTCCCTTGCCCTGTCCGATATAAAACAATATGTAAAAAAGAACTCATAATAACAGATGGCAGACAATTATTCAGACAGGACTCAGCGCCTTAAGTGGCTGACAGACGATCGGACTGCAGATGATGAGATGGATTCCGTACTCAAGAGGATATGGGATCTGGCATCTGACTGCCCCGAGGAAGACACGCTTCTGGCACTTAACAATGTGCTGGATATTATCAACCCGCAGAAGGTGAAAAAAAGATGGTATTCAAGAACGGGTTGGATGTTTGCAATGGCTGCAGTTGTCTTGCTCATACCTGTGGTGAGCGTGGTTTCTGCGATACGGTATGGCAAGGGTCTGGATTCGGATTATGAACAAGTACAATGCACGGTTCCTATAGGAGCTATGCGGCACCTGACTCTGCCGGACGGGACCTATGTGACACTGAACGCAGGCAGCTATCTCTCTTATCCACAGGCTTTCCGAGGAAGCGAACGTATCGTGCGCCTGGTCGGAGAGGCTAGTTTCGATGTGGCTCACGACGAGGAACATCCGTTTGTCGTGCATACTCCGAAATTCAGCGTACGCGCCCTGGGAACCAGGTTCAGCGTACTTTGCGACCAGGGCCTTGACCGTTCTACGGCAACGCTTGAGGAGGGAAAGGTTCAAATAAGCAGCCTCGTGGATCCAGAGAAGGTGTTTTTCCTGAATCCCGATGAGCAATTCAGCTATGACACCCGGCTGAAGACTTACCACGTCAGCCGGGTGAATGCAGCGCGGGAAAACGACTGGACAACCGGAGCGATGTATTTCAATGAAGATTCCCTGAATGAGATACTTGAAAAAGCCGGCAGGATGTACGGCCGTACTATAGTCAATCTCGTCAGCGATGATGACTCAAAATATACGATGAGTTTCCCTCCAGGGGAGGATTTCGACAGGATAATGGATATCATCTGTATGACTGTCGGCAATATAAAGCTCATACGCCAGGAGGGCTCCGTAATAGTCACGCTTAAGTGAAAATGCTATTAACCAATTATAAAATGACATCATTAAAAACAATCAAGAGAGTATTCGCCCGGCAGTTTGGGCGGACAACGTTATTGATGGTGGTCACACTGATGATCTCGATTCCTTGTATGTCACAGACAATACGCTTCGGATCAGGCAGGACCACAATCCAGAAAGCTATCGAAACTATCGAGAGCCAGACGAATTACAGGGTTTCATATAACAACTCAAAACTCGATGTGACGAAGGTCGTGCCGACGTCGATACCGAGCGGAACAGTCGATGAAGTGATGCCTGTGATTCTCGCCCAGACGGGATATTCCTACCGCATCGACGGGAATTACATAGTGATCATTCCTCAGACAAACCAGGCAAAGACAGTGAGCAATACCGTGGTGAACGGAACGGTTACGGACGAGAAGGGCGTTCCTGTGATAGGAGCCGGTGTCATGGAGGCGGGAACCAACAATGGGACCGTCACGGATGCATCGGGCCGTTTTTCCCTCCCCGTAAGATCGTATTCCTCCTCTCTGGAGATTTCCTGTATCGGATACAAGACTCTGCTCTTGCCTGTTCAGGGCAGGAATTCTTTGTCAGTTGTCCTTGCAGAGGATACGGAGGCTCTTGACGAGGTGGTTGTCGTTGGTTTCGGTACTCAGAAGAAAGTAAACCTTACCGGAGCAGTTGCGACTGTCGATTCCAAGCAGCTTCAGGACAGACCTGTCCAAAACCTCACACAGGCACTCCAGGGACAGGTGCCGGGTCTGAATATCAATGTAACATCGGGTCTTCTGGATTCTGCCCCGTCCATGGATATCCGTGGAACCGGAACTATCGGCACCGGATCCACAGCTGCCCCGCTTGTGCTTATCGACGGAGTCGAGGGAGACCTCTCCATGATCAATCCTCAGAACGTAGAGAACATCTCTATTCTCAAGGATGCGGCTGCTTCATCGATCTATGGCTCCCGCGCTCCTTTCGGAGTGATCCTCGTTACGACCAAGAAGGGAGATGCAGGACACTCTATGGTAAACTACAACAACAATTTCCGTTGGAACGGCCCGACGATGATGCCGGAGTCGATGGACTCTTACAACTTCATCATGATGATTGACCAGGGTCTCATCAACTACGGTTCATCCAGATACTCCAATGATGACCGCGTTCAGCGTATCAAGGATTACATCGCCGGAAAGATTACGACCGTGAACGTTATTGACCCAGCGAACAAGACGAGGTGGGCCAATCCAAACGGATACGGTAACGCCAGCAGCGATGTGTATCATGACTATTTCAACGACTGGTCTTTCTCTCAGGAGCACAACCTCAGCGTAAGCGGAGGAAGCGGCAGGGTTTCGTATTACGTCGGGATGGGTTATATGGACCAGAACGGTCTTCTCAAGCTTGCGGAGGATTCTTTCAAGAAGTATACTCCGACCGCCAGGATAGACGCACAGATCAACGACTGGATCCATGCTACTTACAGCACCCGCTTTACAAGGACTGACTATGGCCGTCCTACAGTAATGAAAGCCAGCTACTTCCAGGACCTTGGCCGCCAGAACTTCCCTTGGCGTTCCGTCTATGATGACAACGGATTCATACAGCAGTCATCCCCGGCACTTACCCTGATTGAAGGAGGACGGACCAATACCCAGCACGACAAGTTCGCCAACCACGGGGCTCTGGATTTCGAGCCGGTTAAGAACTGGGTCACCACGGTAAGTCTGGACTACAATGTCGAGACAAACGAGGAGAAAGCGGTAAACCTCAAGACGTACAACCACGATGCAAACGGGAATCCGTACATCCAGACCAAGACAGATAAGGTGCAGGAGACTTTCTGGAAACGTAATTTCCTGACGCTCAATGCTTATACTACATATTCCTTTACCATTGGCAAGGATAACAACTTCAAGGTGATGGCCGGTATGCAGTATGAAGACCTGAAGTACAGGACTCATTCCCTTTCCAGGGTAGGTCTCATCATCAACGAACTCCCTGTCATCGACCTGACGACCGGTCTCGATTACGACGGTGTTTCCCAGGTTCCCGTTGTGAAAGGCTCAGATTCCGAGTGGAAGACAGCAGGTTACTTCGGACGTTTCAACTATGACTATGCCGGGAAATACCTGTTCGAAGCCAATATCCGTTATGATGGATCCTCCAGGTTCCGTTCCGAATCCCGTTACGACTGGTTCCCTTCATTCTCGGCTGGATGGAACATCTCCAAGGAAGACTTCTGGGATGGAATCAGACCTTATGTCAACTTCCTCAAGATCAGGGCTTCTTACGGTTCGCTCGGTAACCAGAACACTACCAGCTGGTATCCAACATATTCGACCCTTACCCTCGGCACCTCCAATGGTACCTGGCTGCAGAACGGAGTCTTGACCAACACGGCTGCGATGGCGAAACTGATCAGTTCTTCCCTCACGTGGGAGACGATAAAGACTATCGATGCCGGTCTCGATTTCGGTGCATTCGACAACAGGCTTACCGGTTCGTTCGACATCTATGAAAGAAGGACTCTCAATATGGTCGGTCCTGCACAGGAACTCCCTAACATCCTGGGTGCTGATGTCCCAGTCACGAACAATACCGACCTCAAGACTCATGGATTCGAACTGTCTCTCGGATGGAGGGACCAGCTGAGCAACGGCTTTGCATATGGTACCAACTTCATCCTGTCTGACAACCAGACCATCATCACCAGGTACCCGAACGCAACGAAGTCCCTCAATACCTATTACGAGGGCCAGAAGCTTGGTGACATCTGGGGATATGAGACGATAGGCATCGCCAAGACCCAGGAGGAAATGGATGCACATCTGGCATCGCTTCCTCAGGGAGGTCAGGCTTTCGGTACAAGATGGGCGGCAGGTGATATCATGTACAAGGACCTGAACGGTGACGGTCAGGTAAGTGCCGGGTCTTCGACTTATGAAGACCCTGGTGACAGGAGGATCATAGGCAATTCCAGCCCTCGGTTCCGTTTCGGCCTCGACTTGAATGCCTCTTGGAAGGGCTTCGATCTCAGGGTATTCTTCCATGGAGTGGCAAAACGAGACTGGTGGACTTCATCTTACGCTTTCTGGGGTTCTCCTAACGAGAATATGTGGTATATGATTCCGCTTGTCCAGCAACTTGACTATTTCCGCGCAAGCGCATACGACGACCTCCCTGCGAATACGGATTCTTACTATCCAAGACCGATCATCTCCTCAAAGAATAATGCGGCAGGTTCCTACAAGAACCAGCAGGTCCAGACGAAATACCTGCAGAATGCAGCATATCTCCGCCTCAAGAATGTAACCTTCGGTTACACACTCCCGAGCAGGATTTCCCAGCAGTTCAAGGTATCCAACCTCAGGTTCTTCGTATCCGGAGAGAATCTCTGGACATTGACCAAACTTGCGAAGATGTTCGATCCGGAAGGAATCGACGGAATCAATACCGCATCAGGACTCGGTTACCCTATCATGAAAACCGTATCGGCGGGTGTCAGTGTAACATTATAACTCAGAAGGAGAATGATTATGAAAACAATATTTAACAAGATTTGTGTTATTGCGCTGGGGTGTATCGGACTTGCTTCCTGCAACCTTGACCTCCAGCCGACATCGACGATTTCTCCTGAGGTCTATTTCAACGAGGAATCTCAGCTGCAGGCATATGCCAACGACCTCTATACAAGTATCCTTCCTTCACATAGCGGATATGGTTACGGTTACTTTGGCAGGGATGCCCATACAGATAATCAGCTTGCTTATCAGGCGGCCCTCTCTTCGAAATACACCAACAACGAATGGAGGGTGCCCCAGAAGGACGGATCCAACTGGAATTTTGAGAATATCCGCAAATGCAACTATTTCCTCGACAAGGTTGTTCCTAAACTCGAGGAGGGGAAGATCAGCGGTTCTGCGGGAAATATCAACCACTACGTCGGAGAAATCTATTTCCTGAGGGCATATGCATATTTCACTAAGTATCAGCTATTTGGGGATTTCCCTATTGTGACTGAAGCCCTGGATGACGACCTCTCCCAACTGACAGAGGCAAGCAAACGTTCCCCAAGGAATGAGGTTGCCAGGTTCATACTCTCGGATCTCGACAAGGCAATAGAGCTTATGGCAACCAACCCTGACACCAAGAAGACCCGCATTAACAAAGAGAGTGCACTCCTTCTCAAGTCCAGGGTAGCGCTTTATGAGGGAACGTTCCTTAAATATTTCAAGGGAACGGCTTTCGTACCGAACGGAGCTGGCTGGCCAGGTGCTGAGAAAGACTACAACAAGGGGTATCAGTTCCCTTCCGGAAGCATCGACGCTGAAATAGACTGGTTCCTAGGCCAGAGTATGAGTGCTGCGAAGACTCTTGCCGATGCTGTCCCTCTCACTGCCAATACCGGTGTGCTTCAGCAGAGTACTGCAGACGCCGCTAATCCATACTTCGATATGTTCGGTGACGAAAATATGACGAAGTACAGCGAGGTCCTTCTCTGGAGGGAATACAGCCAGACTCTCGGTATCTACCATGACGTGCAGGAGACAATCCATACCAGCAGCTACCAGAACAGCGTCACCAGAGGTCTGGTGGACGGATTCCTTATGGCAAACGGCCTTCCTATCTATGCTGCGGGTAGCGGCTACAAAGGTGATGATTACATCAGTGATGTCGTCGATGGCAGGGATAACAGGCTCCAGCTCTTCCTGAAGGTCCCGGGGCAGACCAACTACCTCTATCCGGATGCCACGGGAGACAAGGCTGTCCCAACCGAGCCTTATCCGCAGATAACCAACAGTGCGGCGTACCGGACGGGTTATTCTCTCCGTAAGGGTGGTAATTGGCATCAGAAATATGTCAACAACGGAAAGAACTGGACCGGTTGCCTGGTGTTCAGAGTTACTGAGGCGCTTCTCAATTACATTGAGGCGTGCTACGAAAAGAACGGGGCTCTGGATGCTACCGCGACTCAGTACTGGCAGGCTATCAGGTCGAGAGCCAAGGTTTCCACTGATCTTCAGGCAACTATTTCTGCCACAGTTATTTCCAAGGAAGCAGAAAATGACTGGGGAGCATATTCGGGAGGTCATTTGCTCACCGATGCTACCCTCTATAATATCCGTCGTGAGCGTCGCTGCGAACTGATGGCAGAATCCCTCAGATGGATGGATCTCCAGCGTTGGCGTTCCCTTGACCAGATGAAGACCCAGGGTTACCACATCGAAGGATTCAAGATCTGGGGTCCTATGCAGCATTGGTATGACGATGCAAGCGGAAAATCGACCTTGATTTCCGGACTGGACAACCCTAAGGCTTATGTCTCTCCTAAGGACAGGAGCCTCTACTTCAGGCCTTACGAGATTGTCGGCACAAGTCCTGCCCTTAACGGATATACCTGGCATCTGGCTCATTATCTGACGCCTGTTGCAATCCAGGATATGCTGATAACCTCTGAGAACAACGACATTTCCTCTTCTACGATTTACCAGAACCCTTACTGGCCGACAGAAGCGGATCAGGCAGCAATTCAGTAGTGACCTTCATTTATTCCTTTTACGGTAACGTAATATCGGTATTATTTCGTAGTTTTACGATGAATCGTTTACTGGATATGAAAAAGTTATTGCCTTTTCTCGTATTCATCGCCTTGATTTCCTGCTCGCCGCAGAGTGGACAGAGGCCTAAAGTGTTGGCTCATAGGGGTCTTTGCAGCACTGGGACGGAATTCACGACCGATGAGAACACCCTTGACGCATTGATCCGCGCTCAGGAAAAAGGGTGCGAGGGAGTAGAATTCGATGTATTCATCACTGTCGACAGCCAGCTGGTGATCAAGCACGATGACGAGATCGTAAAAGGAGAGCTTTACTGCACCAGGAGTCCGTTCGAAGAGATCCGTGCGTATGTCCTTCCTTTCGGGCACCAGATTCCGACGCTCCGGGAATGGCTGGAGCAGGCGAAGAAGACCCCGGGAATGATGCAGTTCCTGGAAATCAAAGCCCAGGACAACGACAAGGAGAGGGAACTGATACGTCGGGCCTTGGCTATCATAAAAGAACTGGATATGATGGACCAGGTCTATATCCTCTCTTTCAAGAGCGAGACTCTTGATGAAGTACTGCGCCAGGAACCGCGTATGCGAGTCGGGCTCAATTCGTCCAGCCTTCATGGTTCAATGCCGCCGCAGGAGGTCAAGGAACACGGGTTCGCCGGTGTTTCCTACAATTCCAACGTGATCCTGAACCATCCGGACTGGATCCGCGAATTCCAGGAACTCGGCATCGATACCTTCCTGTGGATGGTCAACAGTAAGTATATGAAGAAAATCGGCGAGGATCTCGGGTTCACGTGGATGACTACCGATTTTTATGATGAGATAGGTTATTAGAATAAGGTTTCAACTATGCTGGAAGATCTGAGAAAAGCCGTTTTGGAGGCCAATCAGGAGTTGGTCCGTCAAGGACTTGTCCTCTACACTTGGGGCAATGTTTCCGGGATTGACCGGGAGAAGGGGCTCGTTGTCATAAAGCCGAGCGGTGTCCGTTATGAGGATTTGACGGCGGACAGTCTTGTCGTCGTCGACCTGGACGGCCGGACGGTTGAAGGGCATCTTCGCCCTTCGTCAGACACTTCCACGCATATCGAACTTTATAAGGCCTTTCCTCTTATCGGCGGGGTTGTCCACACCCATTCCACTCAAGCGGTTGCCTGGGCCCAGGCCGGAAGGGATATTCCGGCGCTGGGGACAACCCATGCTGATTATTTCCACGGACCGGTCCCTTGTACCGGCAACCTTGCTCCGGAGGAGATCGCCGGGGATTATGAGGCTGCCACAGGGCGCCTGATAGCCAGGACTTTCCGGCACTTGGACCCTATGGAAACTCCGGCTGTATTGGTAAAGAGCCACGGTCCATTCTGCTGGGGCAGGGATGCTGCCGAAGCGGTGTATCATGCCCGAGTCTTGGAAGAGGTAGCCTTGATGGCAAGGCTTACCCTCGACCTTAATCCTGATGCCGTATTCCAGAAAGAACTCGAAGACAAGCACTTCTCGAGGAAACACGGACCGGGAGCATACTACGGTCAAGTAAAAGGAGGCAAGGAATGACTATCATAGAAAAGGCATTGCAGAGGACCACGGACACGAAAGCGTTGTTCCTGGGTCCTGGAGTCATCGTCAAGACTGCCCAGATGTTTAGGGAACTGTTTCCTGGAAAGAAAGGTGTAGTCGTGGCAGATACTAACACCTTCCGTGTGGCGGGAGAGCAAGTGGATTCGATTCTGGAAGAGTCCGGCCTGAAGGCAGCCGAGCCTTTCATATTCGATGATCCCGATCTCTTTGCGGAGTGGGGATTCGCCTGTCGGTTGAAAGATTATCTCTCCGGAATCGATGCGATAGCTGTCGCGGTCGGTTCCGGGGTGATCAATGACCTGACCAAATATGTCTCCTATACACTTGGCCGGAGGTATATGATTGTCGGTACAGCTGCTTCCATGGACGGATATACAGCGTATGGGGCGTCTATCAGCATAGACGGGAACAAGCAGACGCTTGATTGCCCGGCTCCGAAAGGTATGATCCTGGATCCGGTAATATCTGCCCGCGCGCCGAAGGAACTTGCGGCCTCTGGATATGCGGACCTGATAGCGAAGATTCCTGCAGGAGCAGACTGGATGATTGCAGAAAGCATAGGCGTTGAGCCTATCGATCCTTTCACCTGGGATCTGGTCCAGCGGAATCTACGTAACGCCCTGTCGGCTCCCGACAAAGTCAAGGCAGGTGATGTCCAGGCTACTGAAGCGCTTGCTGAAGGCTTGATTATGAGTGGTTTCGCTATGCAGGCCCTGCAGTCTTCGCGCCCTGCTTCCGGCGCTGAACACCAATACTCGCATTTCTGGGATATGGACGGTCTTTGTATCAACGGCAAGCACGTATCCCACGGATTCAAGGTTGGAATCGGGACCCTCGTTTCGACGGCAAGCCTGGAATTCCTGATCGACTATCCGGTCAATACAATAGATATTGAACGAGCCGTTTCAACCTGGCCTGATTGGGACAGTATGGAAAGACGGATCCGCATGCTCTTTGACGGGAAGCCTGCGCATCTGGCCAGGGCCCTTAAAGAAACCCGGGATAAATATGTAGGGAAGGATGTACTCAGGACGCAGCTGGATACGTTCATCCGTGTCTGGCCTGAGCTGAGAGAAAAAGTCCGCTTGCAGATATATTCTTTCGATACTGTCTATGATTATCTGAAGCGAGTAGGGGCTCCGGATGAGCCAGAACTGATTGGAATCAGCCGAGAGCGGTTGCGTGACACTTTCAGGCGTATTCCGTATATGCGCAGCCGTTTTACAAACGCCGATATCATCCGCCGCCTTGGAATCCAGGATGAGCTGGAAAACCATCTCTTCGGCCCCGGAGGCCATTGGGAGATAGCCTGACCGACGGTTTATTCCTTCCTCGTTCTCCTGGCGACGATGCTTCCCTGGATGCTGAACGGGTAGGAGCGTCCGTCAACATGTTTCATGGAACCCGATCCCTGGTAAGTAAATGTCAGGACTTCGGCCTCGAAAGTGGCCGTGCCGAATGTGTAATTCACGTAACCGTCACTGCTGCTTTCTTTTACAGGGTCGATAGTCAACTGGTTGCCGGTGACGGTAGCAGTCGTCTTCCAAGGATTGGAGAAGTCTACCTTGTTGTGGGAGACCTTGTTTATGGCGAAGGCTCCGTTGTCGGTGTACGAACCGCTTGAAGGCCCCCATGAAAGTTGATAACTATCTTCGTATGAATATGCCCCGACGAATGTATTAGCCGGGTCGAGGCTATCATCTCCTTTGCAGGATGAAATGGTGCAGGCCACTGCGAGAAGCAAAAACAGGAAGAGTCTTTTTCTCATAATAAATAAAGGTTTATCATATTCACTATTCAATCACTTCGATATAGAAACTGAAGGGGCGGAATCCGTCATTGCAGCTTATCATCGCGCTCATCGGATCCTTCATCCAGCCGTCGTAGAAGTTGCCTTCTCCGCGCGACAGGGATTCCACGAATTCCTTCATAGAACCCCATGCAGAAGGACACAGGCCCTCGGGACGCTTTCCGTCGACCGATATCCACACTTGCCCTTCCTTGACATCGCAGGTATGCTCGATAGGATTCTCATAACGTTCCATGAGATCCTTGTAAACAGTCTGGCGCAGAGCCGTAATCCTGACCTTCTTCATGACTTATCTGCGATTATGATACGAATATAACGAATATTTCGGGAATCATGAAGAAATGCAATTATAGTATTATATTTGCCATGGTATGAACAAGTTGAAATTATTGATCCTAACACTGTTGACCATGGTTGGTATCGTTGGATGTGCCCCGAAGCAGCAGGATGACAGCCAGGTCGTCCTGAAGAACATTTTCTCCCGTAAGAGCGTCCGCACATACACGGACGAGCCTGTTTCCCCTGAGCAGGTGGAGACCCTTTTGAAAGCAGCCATGGCAGCTCCTTCCGGCAGGAATCTGCAGGCCTGGCGCTTTGTCGTGGTGAGGGAGCAGAACGTTAAGGAAAAGCTTGCCGTGGGCTTCAACAAGATGATTGCCAAAGCTCCGGTTGCCATAGTCGTTTGCGGGCAGGCAACCAAGGATGGAGGGGAGCCGAATAACAACTGGACTGCCGATTGCGCCGCAGCGACGGAGAATCTGCTCCTGGCTGCCGAGGCCCTTGGTCTCGGCGCAGTGTGGACGGCATGCTATCCATATGAAGACCGGATGATGCCTGCCATCGAGGCGCTTGCCCTTCCGGACAATGTCAAGCCATACTGCATCGTTCCCGTAGGCCATCCGGCCGGTGATGATAAGCCGAAGGACAAATGGAAGCCGGAGAATATCCATTACGACAAGTGGTAGCGGACTGACAAAGTGGTAACGGACCGACACGGATCCTGGCAGTTAAGTCATTGACTATTAATCAAATCACTTGAGCAACGGTGCCCAAAATAGTACGGTTGCAAAGTTCTACTGCCTGATTATGAACAAGTTATCTGCCAGTCCTGATAGAATTCCAGAAAAAGTATGCCAAACAAATACAGTCCGGCATACTATTCAAGGATACTCTTTTCCGCTTCTCTGCCAAACTGCTGCACGGTCATGCCTCCTGCAGGGCCGTGAGAGGCAGAACGTTGTGCAGCACCCGTCGATTTCGGCCCTAGCTGCACGCTGACCTGCCCTGTAGGGCCGTGAGAGGCCTGTTGTCGTGCAGCAGTTTGGCGAAATGGCGTCGCCGCCGTAATATGCGGCCTCCGGCGGCTTCATGACTGAGGGTAGCGGTCCATAAAATGGCAGACTACCTGCAAACTAAGGTCGATTATGAGGGTAGCGGTACAGTTCGTGGGACGTTACCTGTACCGCAGGGGATGGCGAGCAGCCGGTGGGGATCCCCGGTCGAGCCGGGTATGACAACAATTATGGGATGACGTATAACAAAAAACACCCGCATTTCTGCAGGTGTCTTTTCTGGAGTGAGGACTGGCAGATTTGAACTGCCGACCTCTTGCCTGTCAAGCAAGCGCTCTAAACCAACTGAGCTAAGCCCTCGTTTGGACTGCTAATATAGTATTAATATATCAAACTGCCAAATTGAAGATGGAATTGCCGGGGGCCGGCTGCAGGATTACTGCTCTTCCATCGTTCTGAGGTGCTGTACATAGATCGCCTTCATCTTCGCAGCTCTCTTCTTCACGGAAGGCTTCTCGAAGTTCTTGCGGGCGCGAAGCTCACGGATAGCACCGGTCTTCTCGAACTTCCTCTTGAATTTCTTCAGGGCGCGCTCGATGTTCTCGCCTTCTTTGATTGGAACTATGATCATACTAAAATACCACCTCCTTTTTCTTAAGCGGGTGCAAAGATATGAAAAATTTCTTAATTTTGTCAAAACAAAAATGTTATTTCTATGGACGGCCCGTTTTTGTACAATAAATACGTCACCGGCCAGCACTTCATCGGCCGAAAAGAAGACTGTACCATACTTGGCAACCTCTTGAGCCAGAGCGAAAATGTCGCTATCTGGGAACCGTACGGGGCCGGAAAGAAATCCATCGTGCACCAGGTGATGACTAAACTCAGGGTTTCGGGCCTGAAATTCACTACCGCGGACATAACCGCCCTGGACATCCGTTCCAACGAAGCTTTCGTCAGAAGGCTCGGAGCCGCGGTTATCCGCCAGGTCGCCTCGACCCCGAACGAATATGAGCAGGTCGTAGCCACTTATCTCGCCGGCACCCATTTCGTCTTCGACAGGAAGGCCTTCGCGGACACCGATACCATCCTCTCGACGAACTGGGACCTGGACGACGAGGACCTCAGGGCCATTCTCAGGCTCCCTTACAGGCTAGCCAGCGGCCGTCCCGACAAGATGTTCATCATCATCGAGGAGTTCCAGAACCTCGACATGACCGAAGATGGAGAAAAGCTATTCAAGATGATGGAGCAGGTGATGGACGAGATGCGCGCAGCGGGAGTCCGCAACTTCTCCTACATTTTCCTCGGGTCCATGGTCAATGCGATGGCGGACATATTCGTACGGCGCCATTTCTTCTACAGGAGGGTCGAGCACCTGAAACTCAGCAAGGTAGATGAAAGGATAATCGTCGAACACATCATCAAGGGATTCCTGGCGAGCGGAAAGGTCATAGACAGGGACCTGATCAGCGGAGCATGTCGCCTGTTTAAGTGCAACCTGTTCTATATCAATCATTTCACCTCGATCTGTGATGCCCTTTCCAAGGGATATATAATGGAGCCGGTGCTGCTGGAGGCCCTCGAGACCATACTCGCCATCAACCGCGGCCGTTTCGTCTCGATGGTCAGCGACCTTACCACATTCCAGGTCAGCCTCCTGAAGGCGATAATCGACGGCTACACGAAGTTCAGCACGGCGGAAGTCATCAGGAAATATTCCTTGAACTCTTCGGCGAACGTGCGCAGGCTCAAGGATGCCCTGATGAAGAAGGAGATAATCACCTTCGTCGGGGAAGAGGAACGCCCGGTGCTCCTGGACCCTCTGTTCGAATATTGGCTGAAGAATTATTATTTCAAGAAGAATTAAGGATATGGCTAAGCTCAAGATCGCCGTCCTGACCGGCGCAGGAGTCAGCGCGGAAAGCGGACTGAGCACTTTCCGCGGCAACAACGGGCTTTGGGGGGAATATGATCCCCAGGAAGTCGCGTCCATCGAAGGATGGTACCGCAACAGGCCTCTGGTGCTGGGTTTCTACAACCAGCTCCGCAAGCAGCTCTCCCAGGTGAAGCCGAATGCCGCCCACCAGGCCATCGCAGCCCTGGAGGATGAATATGACGTGACGGTGATAACCCAGAACGTGGACAACCTTCACGAGAGGGCGGGCAGCTCCAGGGTGCTGCATCTTCACGGAGAAGCCACCAAGGTCCGTCCGGAGGACGGAATTTACGACAGGAACTTCTCCTGCAAGGAAGTCATCGACGTGGGTTATGAGGAAGTCAACATAGGCGACCTGGCCCCGAACGGCAGCCAGCTGAGGCCGCACATCGTATTCTTCGGCGAGTCTGTCCCGAATATCGAGAAGGCCATCGGGATAGTGCAGGATGCCGACATCATGCTCATCGTCGGAACCTCGCTGAACGTTTATCCTGCGGCAGGATTGTACCGCTATGCCCGGAACGGGGTGCCGGTGTACCTGATCGATCCGGAGGAGGTGGCGGTTTACGACAGCCGCATCACCCATATCCGGCAGGTGGCCACGAAAGGCATGGAAACCTTCGTCAAGATGCTGAAAGAGAATTCGTAAAATAATTTTGCGGATTCTTGGAAAATTCCTATTTTTGCAGTCCTTTTATGGCCCGGAGGCTCCCGAAGACCTGCTCCGGAAGCAGGCGCCTCAGGTCGAAACTTATTAAAGTTTAGTTATTTATGTACGCAATTGTTGATATTGCAGGTCAGCAGTTCAAGGTCGAAGCAGGCAATGAGATCTTCGTCAACCGTCTTCCGGCGGCGAAGGATTCTTCCGTCGAATTCGACAAGGTCCTGCTCATTGACACCGAAGGGCAGATCCAGCTCGGTAATCCTTATGTGAAGGGTGCTGTCGTCAAAGCCACCGTCCTCGACGATGAGGCCAAGGCCGACAAGGTACTCGTATTCAAGAAAATCCGCCGCAAGGGTTTCCAGAAATGCAATGGCCATCGCCAGAAGCTTTCCAAGATCCGTATCGACGCTATCGCTTAATTTCAAAGAGTAGAAGATTATGGCACACAAGAAAGGACAATCAAGTTCCAAGAACGGTCGTGAGTCTCATTCCAAAAGACTTGGACTCAAGAAATTCGGCGGTCAGGTCGTAAAGGCCGGTAACATCATCGTCCGCCAGAGGGGTACCGTCCACAATCCAGACAAGAATGTCGGAATGGGCAAGGACCACACTCTCTACGCTCTTGTTGACGGAACCGTGAAGTTCACCAAGAAGAAGGAAGACAAATCCTACGTTTCAGTTATCCCTTTTGAGAACTAGACTCGGAGGATTGGCAGATAAAAGAGGACTTGCTTCGAGTTGTCGTGCAGTCCTCTTTTTCTTTTAAGACAAACAGACAATATTCAAAATATGCTGACACTCAAGGCGCTTCGTGACGATCCGGAACATGTGATCGCGAAGCTTGCAGTCAAGAATTTCGATGCCAGGGAGATCGTGGAGAAGGTCCTCGCCCTGGACGCAAACAGGAGGGCCCTCCAGACCGAGAGCGACAAGCTCGTAGCTCTCCAGAAGCAGCTCGCAGCAAAGATCGGCGGTCTCATGAAAGAAGGTCGCAGGGATGAGGCTGAAGAAGTAAAGAAGGAAGTCGCCGATCTGAAGGCGAAGTCTTCACAGCTTCTCGCCCAGGCGGATGAGAACAACAAGGAACTCGACGCCCAGATAGTCCTGCTTCCGAATATGCCGTGCGACCTGGTCGTTCCTGGCAAGGGCGCCGAAGACAACCAGATCGTCAAGACCGGTGGCCCGGAAGTCCATCTTCCTCAGGACGCTCTTCCTCACTGGGAGCTTGCCAAGAAGTATGACATCATCGACTTCGACCTCGGAGTCAAGCTCACGGGAGCCGGATTCCCTGTCTATAAGGGCAAGGGTGCAAAGCTGCAGAGGGCTCTGATCAACTATTTCCTCGATTTCAATACCGCCGCCGGCTACAAGGAGGTCGAACCTCCGGTGCTGGTCAACGCTGCATCCGGTTTCGGTACCGGCCAGCTTCCTGACAAGGAGGCCCAGATGTACGTCGTCGGACTGGACGGATTCTTCCTCGTCCCGACCGCTGAAGTGCCTGTGACCAACATATTCAGGGATGTCATCCTCCAGAATGACAGTTTCCCTCAGAAGCTTACGGCATACACTCCTTGCTTCCGCCGCGAGGCCGGTTCCTACGGCAAGGACGTGCGTGGCCTGAACCGCCTGCACCAGTTCGACAAGGTCGAGATCGTCCGCATCGAGAAGCCGGAGAATTCCTACGCCGCCCTCGACGAGATGGTCGCGCATGTTGAGAAACTTGTCTGCAGTCTCGGCCTGAAGTACAGGATCCTGCGCCTCTGCGGCGGAGACCTTAGCTTCACTTCGGCGATTACCTACGACTTCGAGCTCTGGTCCGCAGCCCAGGGCCGCTGGCTGGAGATTTCCTCAGTTTCCAACTTCGAGACCTTCCAGGCCAACAGGCTCCACCTGCGCTACCGTGACGCCGATGGCAAGACCCAGCTCTGCCACACGCTGAACGGCAGTTCCCTCGCTCTCCCGCGTGTCGTCGCCGCCCTCCTGGAGGATAACGAGACCGAGGATGGCATAATCATTCCGGAAGTCCTTCGTCCTTATACGGGATTCGACAAGATTGATTAAATTTGTGTCCATAAGCAAGATTATGGACAAGAGAACTATCATAGGAATAGACCCCGGAACCCGCCTGTTGGGTTTCGGGGTCATTGATGTCATAGGCGGCAAGCCCGTATTCGTGGATATGGGAGTGCTCGACCTGCGGAAGGACACCGACGCTTATGCCAAGCTGCGCCAGATCTACGAGACCGTATCGCAGGTCTGCAAGACCTACCACGGCACCGAGATGGCTTTGGAGTCGCCTTTCTACGGCAAGAACGCCCAGGTAGTGCTCAAACTCGGCAGGGCCCAGGGCGCGGCGATGATCGCTGCTCTCGAGAACGGGATCGACACGGTCCACGAATATGCCCCGCGCGAGGCGAAGCAAGCCATCACCGGCAACGGTGCGGCTTCAAAGGAGCAGGTGTGCACGATGCTGCAGAAGACTCTGGAAATCAGCCTTCAGGCGGAGCATCTTGATGCCACCGACGCCCTCGCGATCGCGATGTGCCACTACTATTCCACTTCCAATCCTCTTGCGAAGCTGAAAGGGTCTTCAAGTTGGGAAAAGTTCATCCAGGATAACCCGGGAAGGGTCAGATAGCGGCCGTTCCAACCATCCTGTACTTGTCGCAGAGCAGATTCACGACAGGATCCACGGCCTTCGGGAATACCTTCCGGAGGTCGATTTCATTTGTTTCCGTCAGGACGGTCTTGAGCGCACGCATGAAGGTGTCCTTGATCTCGGTGGCCAGGTTGACCTTGACGATACCGTTGGCGATGGCTTCACGCACCTGGTCGTGAGGGATGCCGGAGCTCCCGTGGAGCACCAGGCAGACCGGAGTCGCTGCGTGTATCGCCGCCAGTCTCGGAATATCCAGGTGAGGAGGGAGCTTGTAGAATCCGTGTGCCGATCCGATAGCGACAGCAAGGGCGTCCACACCGGTTGCTTCCACGAACCTGGCGGCATCTTCAGGAGTGGTGAATCCACCTCCTTGTTCCTGACCGAGCTTGGCCACGTAGCCCAGCTCAGCCTCGACTGAAGCCTTGTATGGCTTGGCCATTTCGACTACCTTGCAAGTAGTCTCGACATTCTCTTCGAAAGGCTTCTCGCTGGCATCGATCATCACGGACTCGAAACCTGCGTCCAGGCATTTCTGAACGAGTTCGATGGACGGGCCGTGGTCGAGGTGGATGCAACCCTGCACTCCGTAGTCCTCTATGGCCTGGCGGGCCATACGGACCGCTACCTTCAAGCCCATATAGTCGATGGAACTGCGGGTCAGCTGGAGCATCACCGGAGCCTGGACCTTGCTTGCCGCCTTCATTACTGCGGTGAGGGTCTCGAAATTGTAGAAATTAGTTGCGAGCACAGCGGTTTTCTCCGCCTGGCATTTCTTGAGAAGTTCCTGTACAGTCATATATATATAGTGTATTTCAGTCCTATTCTTGCAGCAAATTTACTATTTTTGTAAGATTAATAAACGCAGCAGAGATGAAATTATTGAATATCGTCCTCGTATTCCTGACGCTCTCTACTTCCGCCTTCGCGGAAAGGATAGGAGGGACCAGGATCCGCAAAGGGAACGACCTGGCGGGCATCATCACCGATTCACGTACCGGCAAAGGCATCAAGGGAGTAGCAGTCTCCGACGGCTATGGTTTCACCCTCACCGACAAGAGGGGAGTGTATCAGATGAAAGCCGACCCGAAGTCCCGCACTGTTTGGTACCGGACCCCTTCCAGGTACAGGATGGCCCAGGATGAGACCGGAGCTCCGGCGTTCTATGCCTACAGGAATGCTTCTGCCAAGCTGGACAGGCACGATTTTGTGCTGGAACCACTTGACAATGAAGAGAATGAATTCACTCTCGTGATACTGGCCGATCCTCAGTGCCAGAGCGGTTTCGATGTGAACCGGCTCCGTACTGAGACAATTCCGGACGTGGGCAGGACTCTGGACGAAGGCATCGGGTCGGGCAGGTATTCCGCCAATGTATATGGGGTAGGCCTTGGAGATATCATATACGACAATTTCGACATCTGGGCTCCGATGCATGAGCTGTTCCGCTCAGTAAGTTGGTCGGGCGGCAAGATGCCGGTTTACAATATTCCAGGCAACCACGACCATTCCAACAAGGTGACGAACGCATATGACGCGATAGACAATTACATCCGTTGGTTCGGGCCTCAGGATTACTCCTTCGACAGGGGAAAGGTGCATTTCGTGATGATGGACAATATCATATTCACAGGCACCCAGCCGGACAACGAGCAGAAGCCTTGGAACAACTGCCTGTACGTGTCGGGGTTCACTGACGAGCAGATGGAATGGCTGCAGCAGGACCTCGCTCTCGTGGACGGCAAGGAGGATAAGCTGGTGGTGTTCTGCACGCACTCTCCTTTCAGGCAGGGTGCGGAGACAGGAGGAGGAAACGTCAATTACGGAAGGCACTACGACGATGTGCTTTCCGCCCTCACAGCCTTCAAGAGTGCCGAGATCCTGATCGGGCACACCCATTATCCTGAGACCTATATCCACAAGGACTATGTCTGCAAGGGTGGCGGAGCCATCAGGGAGCATGTCTTCGGTTCTGTCTGCGGTGCCTGGTGGCACGCCAATATCTGCGTGGACGGTACTCCGAACGGATATGCCGTCTATCAAGTCGGCGGTACCGCGTTTACAGACGAAGTCGCCCGTTTCACCGGCCAGCCTGAAACCCTTCAGATGAGGGTATATGACGGCAACCAGGTCTATGACGGGACCAAGGGCGTGGAATTCAAATGGGAAGAAGACCTGAAGGGCAAGTTCATCGCAACGGTGTGGTATGCCAATCCGGAAGATTGGAAGATCGAGTTCATCCAGGACGGGGTGGTGTATCCGATGCAGCAGGTGACACGCCGGCAGAGGGACTGGTGCTGTTATTCCTACTTCATCAACGAGAACGGGCGTAATCCGAAGAACAAGTCTTACTGGACCAACCGCTTGCATTACTGGACTTTCACGGCACCGTCCGGCGATCCTTCCTCGGAGAAAGGATGGGTAATACGGGCAACGCATACCGTTCCGGGCTCCGGCAAGGTGCATGTATATTCCTGCGATACTTTACAGAATGGCTACGAGGGATTGTAGTTTTTTCCCTTTCCCCGTTAAACCCCTGCCGTCCGAGGGTGTCAAAATGTTGTTTGGATATTCTTAATAGAAGAGTTTTTGTTTTTTATGCGCATTAAGAGAATAATCGCCCTCCTGGTCAGCGTCCTTTCGGTGTCCTTGATGGCCGCCCAGAACCGGGGTACGTTTACGGTGACCCTGAAGGATTCGCAGACGGATGAGCCGGTGGGGTTCGCCACCGTGTCTCTTACAAAGACGGGGGAGCAGAAGCCTTACAAGTACGCCCTTACCGATTCGGAAGGGCACGGTACCATCGAGAAGGTGTCAGCCGGCAAATACTTGTTCAAGGCAGAGATAATGGGTTACAAGACATACACCAAGGATGTGGAACTGGGGGGAGACTTCGCAATGGGGACCGTGAAGATGGACCAGGACAAGCAGGTGCTCGATGCCGCCAGCGTCTCGGCCACCGGCAATCCTATCATCATAAAGAAGGATACGATCGAATATAACGCTTCCTCTTTCAAGACTACCGACAACGACATGTTGGAGGACCTCTTGAAGAAGCTCCCGGGAGTGGAGGTCTCGGAAGACGGTACGGTTACCGCCAACGGCCAGACTATCACCAAGATAACCATCGACGGAAAGACCTTCTTCCTGGATGACCCTCAGCTTGCGTCCAAGAACCTTCCGGCCAAGATCATCGAGAAGGTGAAGGTGGTCCAGAAAAAGTCGGAGCAGGCTGAGTTCACCGGTATCGACGACGGCGAGGAGGAGACCATAATCGACCTGAATATCCAGAAGGGAATGATGAACGGAATGTTCGGAAACGTTTCCCTGGGAGGCGGTCATGACATCCTGGACAACAAGACGACCAGTTTCGGAACCAACTCCGGCGACTACCGTTACCAGGGCGGCGCCTTCATCGGCAAGTTCACGGACAAGCAGCAGATCAGCCTCATCCTGAACGGCAACAATACCAACAACCGAGGATTCAACGACCTGGCCGGCAATATGATGTCCGGAATGCGCGGCGGTGGCGGCGGAATGGGCCGCGGCCAAGGCGGCTGGGGCGGCGGCAACGGTATCACACGCTCCTGGATGGGCGGTCTTAACGGTGCCTGGGACCTCTTCGACGGGGATATGTCCCTCGGTGGCAACTATCTCTATAACAATACCAACCGGTCGGTTCAGGAAAGGAGCTACAAGAGAACCGCCGAGACTGACGGGTCCTATATCATCAACAGGGAAGGTATCGATTCTCCTGGTGTAAACGTCACGAATTCCTACGGCAACCGCTTCGGAATGCGTCTCGAGCACAAATTCTCCGAGAATACTTCCATCCTCTTCCAGCCTCAGGTCAATTTCGGCGGCGGAGACTATCATGAGTTCTCCGATTTCGAAACCCTTGAGGAAAGGGGTGGTATCCAGAATCTGCAGAACAAGGGTTTCTCCAACAACACCGGAGCGAACAAGAACTGGTCGACAAACGGCTTCTTCCTCTTCAGGCAGCGTCTGGGTATTCCTGGAAGGACCATATCCTTCATGGGGAACTATAGTTTCAGCAACAACGACCTGGATGGCTTCACACAGTCCCTTACCGAATCCTCCTTCGGGGGCGAGACCATGCAGGACATAGTCAACCAGAGGATCGACAGGAGCACCAAGAGTTCCTCCCTCTTCGGCCGTCTGGTCTATACCGAGCCTCTCGGCAAGGGATTCTACGCCTCGGCCAATTACAGCTACAGGTGGAGCAAGAACCAGTCCATCAAGGATGCATACAACAGCGGAGAGGTAAATCTGTTCTCGGTCGACAACATCATATACAACAGGAACGGGGAGACCAAGGATGAGACCTATTCCAGCGACATTCTCAACTCGTACAATAACCAGAGTGCAGGTGTCGACCTCCAGTACCAGAAGGACAAGCTACACGCCCAGGTCGGATTCTCCGTCATGCCTACTAAGACGCATAATGTGACCAACGGCAAGGAATATGACAGCGATGTCATCAACTATGCTCCTTCCGCCATGTTCTGGTACGATTTCTCCGACAATTCCAACGCCAGGTTCTTCTACCGCGGACGTTCTTCGCAGCCTTCTACCACGCAGTTGATGCCTGTCCCTGACAATTCTAACCCAACATCGATATCACTCGGTAATCCAGACCTGAGGCCTTATTTCAACCATGGTTTCAGAGGAGAGTTCCGCTTGACCAACAAGAAGAGCTTCATGTCCTTGAATGCCAATCTGGAAGGCAGCTTGGTCCAGGACCCTATCGTATCCGCCATGTGGCACAGCAAGGGTGTTCAGTACACCTTCCCGGTCAACGGTCCGAATTCGGGGAACGGAAGCCTGAGGTTGTTCTTCAACATGCCTATCGCGAAGTCCAATTTCTCCCTGTTCCTTATGAACAGGACGAGCTATTCGTTCTCTACTTCCTATGTCGGACAGACCGGACTCGACATGAGCAAATACCTGGATGAAAACGGAACCTTCACGAAGTACGACGTATTCCTCAAGGATTATCCTGACCTTACCCATTCCGCAGATTTCGCAGAGAATGTAGCAAGGACGTTCGGTTTCATGCAGAGGGCGCGGCTTACCTACAGGACCGACAACATCGAGATCATGGCCGGAGGCCGCACGAGGATGAACCGTTCCACCTACACCCTTGATACGGCGAAGGATCTCAAGACCTGGAACAACCAGATCGACGGTTCCGTGAACTTGACCCTGCCAGGCGGATTCACCGTCAAGGCCAGCGCAGATTACAACTGGTATCGCGGATACTCCACTCCTCAGGAAGACGAAATCATCGTCAACGCCGAGATCAACAAGCTGTTGTTCAAGGATAAGTTCACCCTCGCTGTGCGCGGATATGACCTCCTGAACCAAGCCAAGAACCTGAGTGTTTCTGACAGTAACGGAGTTTACAGGGAGACTTGGAACAATACCCTCGGCAGATACATCATCGTAGCCCTCACGTACAGGTTCGGTACCTTCGGAGGACAAAGAGGAGGAATGAGGATGGGTCCTGGCGGACGTGGTCCGGGAGGCCCTCCGATGAGATAGGGGATCCTATTGCTGCACGGTGGTGTAACTGCGCCACTTCCCGATGAGCGCCGTCATGTCGTCCGGCAGCTCCGAATCGAAACGGATCCATTGCTTAGTCCCTGGGTGCTTGAAGCCCAGGGTTTTTGCATGCAAGGCCTGGCGGGGGCAGATCTCGAAGCAGTTGCCGATGAACTGGCGGTACTTGGCGTATATGGTACCCTTGCGTATTTCCGATCCGCCGTAGCGCTCGTCATTGAAGAGGGGATGCCCGATGTGGTTCATGTGGACCCTGATCTGGTGGGTCCTTCCGGTCTCCAGCCTGCACTCCACAACGGTTACATAGCCGAACCTTTCCAGAACTTTGTAATGGGTGACGGCGTGCTTGCCTTTCTCGTCGTCTTCCGGATATACCTTGAAGCGCAGGCGGTCGTTGGGGTCGCGTCCGATGTTGCCGTCAACCGTTCCCTCATCTTCCTTGATGTTCCCCCATACCACGGCCACGTAGCACCTCTCAATGGTGTGCTCGAAAAACTGTCTGGCCAGGTCGAGCTGGGTCTCGTCGTTCTTCGCCACGACCAGGAGGCCTGAAGTGTCCTTGTCGATCCTGTGGACCAGGATGCCCATCCTTTCGTCTTCAGCTTCGGGGCCTTGGGATATTCCCAGATGGTATGCGAGGGCATTGACGAGGGTCCCTTCGAAGTGCCCGTGACCCGGGTGGACCACCATACCGGCCTGCTTGTTCACTACCAGGAGGTCGTCATCCTCATATACAATGTCGAGCGGGATGTCCTGGGGCAGGATCTCGAGTCCGCGGCGCCTGTACGGCATCACGAACCTGATCACGTCGTTCGGACGGACCGTCATGTTGGCCTTGGCCAGCTTGTCGTTCAGGAATACATAGCCCTGCTTTATTGCACACTGGACCCTGTGGCGAGAGGTGTCCTCCAGATGAGTGGCCATGTACTTGTCGATCCGCATCGGGGTCTGTCCCACGTCGATGTTGAGCCGGAAATGCTCGAACATTCCCTGCTCTTCATCTTCCGGGGTCTCCTCCGGACCGTTGTAGAGCTTGTCGTCGTCCACTTTAGTTCCGCACGTCGAGTGACAGGTATATAGAAACTCCGGAACCCATTCCGACAGGGTTCTTGGAAGGAGCCGGGCTTTGCTTGTAAACCACTGCGTTGAGGGAATCGGCGTAATTCCTGACGGACTTGTCGAAAACCGCCTTGCTGACGTTCAGGGAACTCTCGTGTATTGCATCGACAGCCCTGAGATACTTCATGTCCTTGACGTTCGGTACGTAAGTTTCCTTGTCATCGGAGTTCAAGCCCACTTCCAGGTCGATTGAAGATCCGGATTCGATCTGCCGTCCCGGTTTGATCTGGCGGTTGCGGTAGAACTGGCGCAGGACGTTGTTGGTGGCCATGTCATCCACGTAGATGAGCCTTCCGAGGGCGAGGCCCCTGGAGTTGAGTTCCGACATGGCCTGGCGCATCGAATAGCCCACGAGGTTCGGCATACTGACCTTCTTGGTGTTGAAGGCGTTGGTGGTCAGCATTATGCAGCGGCCTTTCTTGACCTGGGCGCCGGCCTTTGGATTCTGGCTGTAAACGGCTCCCTTGGCCATCCTCCGTACGAAGATGGAATCGACGATCTCGACTTTCAGGCCTTTCCTTCCGGCCTCCTTGCGGGCCTGTTCGAATGTCAGGTTCGTGAGGTCGGGCACTTCGATCATCTGTCCGTGGTTGGTTATCACGTTCAGCCCGATCCTCGCGACCAGGAGGAGGGCGACGAAGAATGCGACCGCCCAGAGTATGTTCCTGACTATCCAGTTCCCGAAGAAACCTGTCTTGTTGTTTTCCTTTCCTTTCATGACCTTTTCACTCATTTGGCCCTCATGAAGACCTGGACCGGGCATCCCAGCAGGTCGAAATGCTCCCTGAGCTTGTTCTCCAGGAATCTCTTGTACGGATCTTTCACGTACTGCGGGAGATTACAGAAGAAAGCGAATGCAGGGAAACTGGTCGGCAACTGGGTTATGTACTTGATTTTTACGTATTTCCCCTTCCATGCAGGAGGTGGGTAGTTCTCGATTTCCGGGAGCAGGGCCTCGTTCAGCCTTGCCGTAGGAATCTTCCTGGAATAATTGTCATAGACATGTGCCGCAGCATCCAGCACGTCCATGATCCTCTGTTTCTTCGGAACGCAAGTGAATATGATAGGAATATCATCGAACGGAGCGATGCGTTTCCGCAGCGACGCCTCATATTCCTTCATCGTATTGCTGTCCTTCTCGAAAAGGTCCCATTTGTTTACCACCAGCACGCAGCCTTTGCGGTTCCGGACGATGAGGTTGAATATACTCATGTCCTGGGCCTCCATTCCGGAATTGGCATCGATCAGCAGCAGGCAGACGTCAGCGCTCTCGATGGCCCTTATGGACCTCATCACCGAATAGAATTCCAGGTCTTCGTTGACCTTGGCCTTCTTCCTCATGCCGGCCGTGTCTACAAGCATAAACTCGTGGCCGAACTTGTTGTAGTAGGTGGATATGGAATCCCTCGTGGTCCCAGCCACCGGGGTTACGATATTCCTTTCTTCTCCGAGAAGGGCGTTCGTAAGGGAAGACTTGCCCACGTTAGGCTTGCCCACGATGGCGATGTGCGGCAGGTCGGCATGTCCGTCATCCTCCGGAGCGGAGTCCTCCGGAAGGAGCCTGACGATTTCGTCCAGCAGGTCTCCCGTTCCGCTTCCGTTGGCGGCGGAAATGCTCCAGATCTCTCCCAGGCCGAGTCCGTAGAACTGGTAGGCGTCGAACATCTTCTCCCCGGAGTCCACCTTGTTGACGCAGAGGACGACAGGCTTCCCGCTCTTCCTGAGTATATCTGCAATCTCGGAATCATAGTCGGTGATGCCGGTTGCAGCCTCGACCATGAACAGGACAAGGTCGGCTTCCTCGATGGCTATGACGACCTGCTTGCGGATCGCCCCTTCGAATACATCGTCCGAGTTGGTGGTCCATCCTCCGGTGTCAACCACCGAAAACTCTCTGCCGCACCACTCGCATTTCCCGTAGTGGCGGTCCCTTGTCACGCCTGCAGTCTCGTCGACGATGGCTTTGCGCATCCCGACGAGCCTGTTGAACAGTGTGGATTTGCCGACATTCGGCCTTCCGACGATTGCTACTAGACTCATTTTTCCTTGTTGTTGTAAAACCCGCAGCCTACACAGTCCTCGCTGTATTTCCCGGTGCAGGACTTGATCTCTTCCTCCTGTTCCCGCATGCACTTGATCCCAAGTTTCTTCATGTTCTCGTTCCGGCTGACCTCAGTCTCCGGGAACTTGCCTTTGAAGATGATGCCGACGCACATCAAGGCGATGGCGGCGGCGAGGATCAGTATGGCAGCGAGGACGGTTTTCACGGTGTGGTGCTAGAAGATGAATTCAGTGCTTATCGGCTCGTAATAGTAAACCTTGCGGATGACGGCCGCGAAGGTCTCTGTCATCGAGACGACCTCTATCTTGCTTGTGTCAGCATCCTTGCGGAGAGGAATCGTGTCGGTGACGAATACTTTCTTGAGTTTGGAAGCGTTGATCCTGTCGTAGGCAGGGCCTGACAGGACAGCGTGGGTGGCGCAGGCCATGACGCTTGCTGCTCCCTTGTCCATCAGCACGTCGGCAGCCTTGACCAGGGTGCCGGCAGTGTCGATGAGGTCGTCCACGATTACGATGTTCTTGCCTTCGACGTCACCGATGGCCGTGATCGAGGCCACCACGTTGGCCCTTTCGCGGGACTTGTGGCAGATGATCACAGGGCAGGCGAGTTCCTTGGCATATGCGTTCGCCCTCTTGGCACCTCCCATGTCAGGAGCCGCGATGGCGAGGTTCTCTATGTTGAGCGACCTGAGATACGGGATGAATACCTTGCTGGCGTAGATATGGTCCACAGGCAGGTTGAAGAATCCCTGGATCTGGTCGGCGTGCAGGTCACAGGTCATGATCCTGTCGACTCCGGCGGAGGTAAGCAGGTTTGCGACCAGCTTTGCTCCGATCGACACCCTCGGCTTGTCCTTACGGTCCTGCCTTGCCCACCCGAAGTATGGCATGACGGCGATGACCTTGTCGGCGGAAGCTCTTTTTGCAGCATCGATGGTCAGCAGGAGTTCCATCAGGTTCTCGGAAGGCGGGAAGGTGGATTGCAGGATAAACACCGTCGCACCTCTGACGCTGTCAGTGAAGGAAGGTACGAATTCTCCGTCGCTGAACTGAGTCACTTCGGATGCTCCGAGATGATACTTCTCACCGTTCGGTGCTCCGATCTTGTTCAGACCTTCAACAACCTTGCATGCGAAGTCCTGGGAGGCTCTGCACGCAAACAATTCCATTCTGTGTTCGATGTACATGATTTATGAGGTTAGATGTATTTCCTGATATATTCGAGTATCTCATCCCTTCCGGCACCGGTGTCGGCGCTCGAGGTGAACATCGGGGGCAGTTCTTCCCATTGTTCGGAGAGGATCTGCCTGTCTCTCTCGATCTGGGCCTTCAGTGCGTTCGGCCCCAGCTTGTCGCATTTTGTGAATATGATGGCGAAAGGGATTCCGTTTTCGCCGAGTCCCGTGATGAAATCGCGGTCGATCCTGGTGATGTCGTGCCTGCAGTCTATCAGCACGAACAGCAGCACCATATCCTCGGACTGGCCTATGTAGTCGTTGATCATCTTGCGCAGTTCCTCGCGGCCTTCCTTTGAGATCTTGGCGAAGCCGTATCCGGGCAGATCCACCAGGTACCAGCTGTCATTGATGAGGAAATGGTTGATGAGTTTGGTCTTGCCGGGTGTCTGGGAAGTCTTTGCGAGTTTCCTGTTCCCGCAGAGCATGTTGATCAGGGATGACTTGCCAACATTCGACCGACCGATGAAAGCAAACTCGGGCAGTTTGCGCGAGGGCTTCTGGGATACTCGAGTACAGCTGCCAGCAAATTTTGCTTCATTGATAGTCATAATGCAAAGATAGTCTATTTTTGTTAATTTTGTAAGGAAAGTTTACAAGGAAAGAAAGAGATTGGTGTGATGGAAAAGGAATACATCTCATTGTCCGAACTCCTGGACTCGATGAAGGCTGCTATGGAAGGTTTCTTCCCCGACAGGATATGGGTCAGGGCCGAGATCAGCGGCTTGAACCGCAAGCAGAACGGCCACTGCTACCTGGACCTTTCGGAGAGTGCAGGCGGAAGCGTCGTGGCCAAGGTGAGGGCGACCATCTGGGCTTCCAGGTGGAACTATATCGACCAGTATTTCAGGAGTGTCACCCATTCTTCCCTGGATGTCGGGATGGAGATCCTTGCACGGGCCAGGGTGAACTTCCATCCTGTTTTCGGCCTTTCCCTGGACATCGACGAGATCGATCCTGACTTCACGCTCGGGGCAGGGGAGAGGAAGAAGCAGGAAACCATCGAGCGCCTCACCAGGGAAGGACTGATGGAACTGCAGAAGCGCCTGAGGCTGCCGCTGCTCCCATATTCCCTGGCGGTGATTTCAGCCCCCGGAGCCGCAGGCTGGGGCGATTTCCGCAAGCACCTGACCGAGAATGAATATGGCTTCGTATTCAATGTCAAGCTCTTCGAGGCCCTGATGCAAGGAGACGGAGCTCCTGCTTCCATCATCGCCGCCCTCGATGGGATAGTTGCCGGTCCGGTGCGGTACGATGCTGTGCTGATCCTGCGTGGAGGCGGTTCGGACCTGGACCTGGCATGCTTCGACGATTATTCTCTTGCTGCCGGGATAGCCCGCTGTCCGATACCGGTGTTTACCGCGATAGGGCATGAGAAGGATTACCACGTGGCGGACATGGTGGCGAATACTTTCGTGAAGACTCCGACCGCCCTCGCGGACCTTTTCCTGGAGTGTTTCATAAGCGAAGACGAGCGTCTGTCCGCCTATGAGTCCCGGCTGCGGATATCCTTCAACAACAGGCTTTCCTCGATGTCTTCCGGGCTGGATCTCCTGGAGTCCCGCATACGCAATCTGGTGGACTCGCGCATTTCCTCCCAGGACCATCGTCTCGACAGGATCATGGATGCCGTCCGGATGGGCTCCATGAGGCTTCTGGACAAGGCGGAATCGCGACTCAACCTGGTCGAGGAGAAGATCCGGGTGACCAACCCTGCGAATATCCTGAGGAGGGGTTATGTCCTTCCGCTTGATGGCAGGGGAGTCAGGATGACAGGTTCTTCCGGGAGCAGGGAAGGTGATATCGTGCAGATGCTTTTCCTCGACGGACGGCTGAAGTGCCGTGTGGAGGAGACCCTGCCTCCGCAGGAGGATTTATTCATGGATGAAAACGAATAAAACCAAAGGATATGGCAAAAGAAAAATTCGACTACACGAAAGCGGTCGAGGAACTGGACGGGATAGCGGCGAAGATCGAAGATCCCAAGACCAGCCTCGATGACATAGGGGCGCTCGTCAGCCGCTCCAAGGTCCTGATCAAGGAGTGCAGGGAGTATCTGCGCTCGGTACGTGAGTCTATCCAGGAGGAGGAAGCGAAATGAAACGGATCCATTTTGCAGGCGGATGCTTCTGGGGATTGGAGCATTACCTCAAGAACATAGACGGAGTCGTGTCCACCGAGGTGGGTTTCGCCAACGGAAGTGTCGATTCGCCGACCTATGAGCAGGTTTATACCGATACCACCGGCCACGCTGAGACGGTGGCCGTGACATACGATCCTGCCGTCATCCCGCTGAAGGAACTTTTGGAAGACTTTTTCTGCGCCATCGATCCATACAGCGTCAACAAGCAGGGAGAGGATGAGGGAACCCGTTACAGGACAGGTATTTACTATTCATCGCCAGAAGACCTTCCGGTGATCCTGGAGGTTTGCCGGGAGCAGGGGGATTCACTTGCGGTTGAAGTCTGTCCGCTGGCTTGTTTCTTCCCGGCCGATGAGCGTCATCAGGATTACCTCTCGAAGAATCCGGGGGGCTATTGCCACCTGCCTCTGTCGATATTCAGGTATGCCGCCCTTGCCAGGGACTTGAAGAACCTTCTGGGGGATGAGACCGACGAGGTCGCGAGGATGGCCAATGCAGCTGCGCTGGTCAAGGAGAGGATGGGCTTCTTCTGGGTAGGCTTCTATGTGGTAAAGGACGGTGAACTTGTCCTCGGGCCTTTCCAGGGGCCGGTTGCCTGTACCAGGATCGGTTTCGGCAAGGGTGTATGCGGAACCGCCTGGAAAGAGGCGAAAACCATCGTCGTCCCTGATGTGGAGGAATTCCCTGGACACATCGCCTGTTCGTCCATGTCCAAATCCGAGATCGTCGTCCCTGTATTCAAGGACGGTTCAGTCATCGGCGTGCTTGACATAGACAGTGACTCCCTTGCCACGTTCGACAAGGTTGACGCCCACTGGCTCGGCCGTATCGCCGCCCTCGTTTAGTCTATCTTGAAGTTTGCGATCTCTTCGTTCAGCCTCGACAGGATGCCGATCTTGGTCTTGTAGAGGTCGTCGGAGATGTCCACCTTGTAATAGTGCGGGTTTATCAGACGGCGCTCCGAAGGGCTGAAGTGCATCAGGGTGTCGTTGAAGAATGCCTTCTTCTCCAGGAGGGTATGCTCCTCCGATACATCCTTGCCGTCCAGTACGACCGGAAGCTGGAGGGCTCTCCAGGTATATGACCCTGCCTTGAAGGTCTTGTGCTTGAACCGGTCTGCTTCGGCATAGATGGTGAATTCCTCTCCGGCTTCGATCTTCCTTGCGATGGAATCGCCCCTGAGGCAGGTTACATCAGCCTCATAGGTATGCTCGTATCCGGGCTCGTTCCGGATGATCCTGTAAGTGAGCTGCAAGCCCGGATTGATAAGCTTGATCGTGTCCTCAGACCTCTTCAGTACAGGTTCCCCGTCTATCTGGACCAGCTTGTACACATTGCCGAAGCAAGGGGCGGCCTTGCTGGTGGCGATGGCGTCTCCGACACCGTACGAGTCGATGCGGGCTCCCTGGCGCTCCAGGTCGGAAATAAGATATTCGTCCAGAGAGTTGGTGGCGAATATCTTGCAGTTCTTCAGACCGTGGGCGTCGAGGATTTCGCGGACTTTCTGGGAGAGGTAGGCAAGGTCTCCGCTGTCCAGGCGGATGCCGTATCCGTAAGGGTAGGAATCATCGATGCCGCACTCCTTGAAGGAACGGATGGCGTTGAGGACACCGCACTTGAGGGTGTCGTATGTGTCGATCAGGAGGATCAGGTTTTCTCCCATGTGGGTCTTGATGTAGTCCACGAAGGCCTTATGCTCACCTTCCACGGAACTGCCGTATGAGGTTACGAAGCTGTGGGCCATCGTACCCGTGGACGGTACGTCGTTCTTCACTCCGTTGAGGATGTTGGAACTGCTTGCACAGCCCGCTATGATGGCAGCCTTGGCTCCGTAGGTTGCCGCCCACGGACCGTGTGCCCGCCTGGAACCGAATTCGCTGACCGGATGATTGGTAGCCCTGCAAACCCTCGAGGCCTTGGTGGCCACCGCCATCTGGTGGTTCATTATGCAGAGCAGAGGGGTCTCGAGCACCTGCGCCTCGATCAGGGGAGCTTCCACCGTGATGATAGGCTGGTTCGGGAATACGATCTCACCTTCGCGCATAGCGTACACGTTGCCGGTGAACCTCATCGAAGAGAGATAATCCCTGAATTCTGAATATTCATCCCCCGGGAGGAACTTGGAGAAGAAATCCGGTTCCTCGTTTCCAAGGTTGAGGATGCATTCTATGACTTCTTGAGTACCGGAGCAAACCGCCCAGTTGTTGTTCTCGGGTGCTACCCGGTAGAACATGTTGAAGACCGCGATGACGTCCTTCCTGCCGGTCTCGTAGAATGACTTTCCCATGGTGTACTGGTACTTGTCAGAACAATAGGAATAGTTCATAATATCGGTTTTGTTGTCATTTCCCTTCATCGAGGACCATCTCCAGCATCCTGCGTGCTGAGGTGTCGTCCCCGGAAGCATACAGCTCGACCACCGGTTTCCTGCGCCTGTTCTTCCGGATCAAGCCTTCTTCTTCCATCACTTCGTAAAGGTGGCGGGCGACGTGGGGAGCCGGATCTATGACCTTGACTCCCGGACCGGCCAGCTTGCCGATTACTCCGGCGAGGAAAGGGTAGTGGGTGCATCCCAGGACGATCCTGTCGGACCCCGCATCCAGCAGGGGCTGGAGGCTTTCCCGGACCGTGGCTTCGGCCTCAGGGCCGTCCAGTATCCCTCTTTCCACAAGTTCTACGAATCCTTTCCCTACTCGTTCCACGATCTTTACGTTATCCTCGTACAATCCCTTGGTGGTCAGGTATTTGGAACCCTTCAAGGTCCCGGCGGTGGCGAGCACCCCGACGACTCCGGTCTCAGAACTCAGGGCAGCCGGTTTGATGGCCGGTTCCATCCCGATGAACTTGACCGGATACTTTTCCCTCAAGGCTGAGATTGCAGCCGCGGTGGCGGTGTTGCAGGCGACCACGATTATGCCGGCTCCCTTGCCGAGCAGGAAATCGGTAATCTCCATGCTGCGCTGCCTGATGAACTCAGGGCTTTTCTCGCCATACGGGCAGAATGCGTTGTCGGCGAAATAGACATACTTCTCCCAGGGAAGGAGTTTCACGATCTCCTTCAGCACGGACAGTCCGCCGGAACCGGAATCGAATATGCCTATCATCTGCAGGATGTGGTTTACGAAATACAAATATATTCATTTTCCCGAATTATTGCTTAAATTTGAAGCCTATGAAAACATCAAGCATCATCATTACGGCGCTGGTTTGCGCCGCGGTCACCCTGGCCTCCTGCGGGGACAGGTATTCCAAGGTCCCGGAGAAACCGAGACCTACGCCAACCATTCAGAAGGCCGACCAGTTCGCCATAGATATGTTCAGTTCATATTATCTCTGGAGCGAGGAGGTATCGACGAGCCTGGGCCGCCTGTATCCTGACACCTGCTGCAGCCCGATGCAGGTCGTCAAGGAGATCCGCTACAAGAGCAACGTGGTCAACAAGACAGGTTACGTGGATCGCTGGACGGTGCTCACCGATGACCTGGAAGGTTTCACGAATTCAGTCCAGGGACTGGGGGTCTCGTACGGATATGAGCTTTCGGGCGGAGCCTTCGTGGATGCCCAGGGCAAAAGGACCGGAACGTATTTCCTGATCGTGGACTATGTCTGCAAGGACAGTCCGGCAGAGAAAGCGGGCCTCAAGAGAGGTGACATATTCATTTCCATAAACGGTAAGGATATCACTGCAGACAACTACAACGATGTCTTCAATACCGCATCGATTTCGCTGGGTCTCGGCCGCTATGAAGGGGGCTCGATAAAGAGCGCCGGGCAGACCGTCAGCCTGACGGCCGTGCAGATGTACGAGGACCCGATACTCGTCAACAAGGTCTTCGACCTTGGAAGCAAGAAGGTCGGGTACCTGATGTACAACTCTTTCGACCTCAAGTCGGTCGAAGTCCTTCCTGACATATTCAGGGACTTCAAGGCTCAGGGAATAGATGAGCTTATCGTCGATTTCCGCTACAACGGAGGAGGATATGCATTCACTGAATCTGTGCTGGCATCGTTGATAGCTCCGCCTTCCGTGGTGTCTTCAAAGGGTGTGTTCCAGACCGAGATTTACAATTCATGGCTGACCCAGGCATGGGAGGGGCAGGAATATGACACCAATACTTATTTCGGGACGGATTTTTCAGTGAATTATAACGGGAAGACATACAGTGCTAATGTCGCGGATGCCAATCCTGAAGTTTCAAAGGTATATTTCATCACCACCGGCGGATCCGCTTCGGCTTCCGAGGGAGTCATAGTCGGTCTCGGACCGTATATGGACATTACTCTTGTCGGGGAAAGGACATACGGGAAATACTGCGCGGGATACATGCTGGGGCCTGATGACCTGTATGACAGCAAGAAGTATGATTTCACCCTCATCAAGGACTGGGGCATGTACGTGATGGTCAGCACTTTTGCCGACAAGAACGGCCACAACCGCTCCAATCCGGCAGATCCGACCCATGTCGGAGATACTCCGGGAATCGCTGTGGATGTCCAGTCTCACGACGATCCCCTGGACGGCTTCCAGCTTGGTGACGAGAACGAGACGATGCTGAGGGCCGCCCTTGTCGCGGCAGGCAAGGTCTATTCCGGGACAAGGGCACAGGAACCGGTTGCACCACGTTTCGAGACGAAGCGCCTGGAGCACGGAATGCCGACAGGAACCTTGATCGGGACACGGGAATTGCCGAAGCTTCGGTAATTTTGCGTATTTTTATGCATTCATCTTAATATGGAGAGCAAATGATTTCAAAAGACCAGATCGAAGCTCTGCATCAGCGTCTGGAGACGCTGGGGAGGTGTCTTTGACATCCCTGGCAAAAGGGAACAGGTAGCTGCATTGCAGAAGAAGACGGAAGCTCCGGATTTCTGGAACGACCCCAAGGCCGCAGAGGCCTTCCTCAAGAATCTCAACGGAATAAAGTCCTGGGTGTCAGGATTCGACAAGGCCTTCTCGGAGACGGAGGACCTTGAAGTCCTGTATGATTTCGCCAAGGAGAGCCTTGGCGGGCAGACGGATGAGACCGTGAGTACTGAAGAGACCAGGGAACTGGAGACCGAATACGGCAGGGCGCTCGATGACATCGAGGCATTGGAGATGCGGAACATGCTCGGAGGAGAGGGAGACAGCCTGGGGGCTATCCTGACCATCAACTCCGGTGCTGGCGGCACCGAGGCCAATGACTGGAGCGCGATGCTGATGAGGATGTACCTCCGCTGGGGCGAGAGGAACGGATACAAGACCACCATCACCGACCAGCAGGAAGGTGATGAGGCAGGGATAAAATCAGTTACCATCGAGTTCGAGGGAGACTACGCCTACGGCTACCTGAAGGCAGAGAACGGAGTACACCGCCTGGTGAGGATATCTCCTTTCAACGCCCAGGGAAAACGCCAGACAACGTTCTCTTCCGTATTCGTCTATCCCCTTGTGGATGACACGATCGAGGTCAATGTCGATCCTTCGAGGCTTTCTTGGGATACATTCCGCGCGGGAGGACACGGCGGCCAGAACGTCAACAAGGTGGAGTCCGGCGTAAGGCTGCGTTACCTCTACCAGGATCCTGACACCGGCAAGGAGGAAGAAATCCTTATCGAGAATACGGAGACCCGCGACCAGCCTAAGAACAGGGCGAAGGCCCTTCTCCTTCTCAAATCCCGTCTCTACGACCTCGCAATGAAGAAGAGGCAGGAAGAAAGGGACCGTCTCGAGGGTCAGAAGAAGAGGATCGAATGGGGGTCCCAGATCCGATCCTACGTGCTACATCCGTACAAGATGGTGGCCGACTTGCGCACCGGTCTCAAGACCGCCGACACCCAGGGTGTCCTGGACGGCGACCTGAACGAATTCATGAAACGCTTCCTGATGCAGGGCGGCTCAGGCGCCATCGCCGAACCGATCGAAGACATTGATTGATAATGGAAATAATTGATTGTTAACTATTTAATAGATTTTTATGGCAGAGTTCAAGTATGCTCCGATGTTCCAGCTCGGAGAAGACACTACAGAGTATTACAAGATTCCGGGGTCTGAAAAGCTTGTAAAGGAATCCAAGTTCGGGGGCCATTGCGGCTGCGGCGGAAAAACTATCCTTGAGGTATCCCCTGAGGCCCTCACGCTCGTAGCACAGCAGTCATTCCACGATTGCGAGTTCATGCTGCGCCGCTCCCACAACGAGCAGGTCGCTAAGATACTCCATGACCCGGAGGCCTCCGAGAACGATAAATACGTTGCCCTGCAGTTCCTCCGCAACGCCGAAACTGCAGTAAAGGGTGTGCTGCCGTTCTGCCAGGACACCGGTACTGCCATTATCCATGGCGAGAAGGGTCAGGGGATATGGACCGGCTTCGAAGATGAAGAGGCTTTGAGCCGCGGAGTGTTCAATACCTTCACACAGGAGAATCTCCGTTACAGCCAGAATGCTCCGCTGGATATGTACAATGAGGTCAACACCAAGTGCAACCTTCCTGCACAGATCGATATCGAGGCTACCCAGGGTAACGAATACCGCTTCGTGATGGTCGCCAAGGGAGGCGGCAGTGCCAACAAGACTTATTTCTATCCGATGACCAAGGCGACGATCCAAAACGAAGGAACTCTTCTTCCGTTCCTGATCGAGAAGATGAAGAGCCTGGGAACAGCGGCCTGCCCTCCATACCATATCGCATTTGTAATAGGCGGTACTTCCGCGGAGAAGAACCTTCTTACCGTGAAGCTCGCCAGCATCAAATACTACGACAACTTGCCTACTACCGGTGATGAGACCGGCCGTGCCTTCCGCGACATCGACCTCGAAGAGAAACTCCTCAAGGAGGCGGCCAAGATCGGCCTCGGCGCCCAGTTCGGCGGAAAATACCTGGCCCACGACATCCGCGTGATCCGTCTCCCGCGCCACGGTGCCAGCTGCCCTATCGGTATGGGCGTGAGCTGCTCTGCCGACCGCAATATCAAGAGCAAGATCAACGCCGACGGCGTGTGGATCGAGAAGATGGATACCAACCCGACCGAACTGATTCCGGAAGAGTATCGCCGTTCTGGCGAAGGGCCGAAGGGTATCGAGATAGATCTGGACAAGGGCATTGATGCCGTCCGTGCTGAACTTACCAAGTATCCTGTGAGTACCCGTGTCAGCCTCAATGGAACTATCATCGTCGCCCGTGATATCGCCCATGCCAAGCTCAAGGCGCGTCTGGATGCGGGTGAGGGTCTGCCGCAGTATTTCAAGGATCACCCGGTGCTTTACGCTGGCCCTGCCAAGACTCCGGAAGGATATCCATGCGGCTCCATGGGCCCGACTACGGCCAACCGTATGGATCCGTATGTGGATGAGTTCCAGGCAAATGGCGCTTCACTGGTGATGATTGCCAAGGGAAACCGCACACAGCAGGTTACCGATGCCTGCAAGAAGCATGGTGGCTTCTACCTTGGCACCATAGGCGGTGTCGCGGCCGTCCTTTCGCAGGACAGTATCCGTTCCATCGAGTGCGTGGAATTCCCTGAGCTCGGAATGGAGGCTGTTTGGAAGATACGTGTCCAGGATTTCCCTGCCTTCATCCTGGTGGATGACAAGGGCAACGATTTCTTCAAGAGTATCGGACTGTAGCAGATATTTGTAAGGGTTTCCCCCTTCTGTTCCTCTGCCGCCGCTTCGCGGCCCCTCCCAGAGGGCCCCTCCCTCTTAACTTGCCGAGGGTGGCAGTGGCTAAGGAACAGAAGGGGGAAACCCTTGTCAATAACTAACGGGAGAACGAATATGGCCTGTCCACGTTGGCGGTGCCCCTGGTGGTGTCCGGTGCAGGGGACATCCTGTATTCTATCCTGGCACCGCGAATGAGGTCCGAGTGCTTGAGGTAGTTCCTGGTCCACGCCTTCCCGTTCAGCCTGACCGAGGAGATGTAGTAATTGTCCTTGGAGTTCCCCGGAGCTTCCAGGACGATCTCCTTTCCGTCCGGGAGCGACACGGTCACCTTCCGGAACATAGGGGTTCCTATGGCATATTCATCGGAAGCGGGACATACAGGGTAGAAGCCTAGGGCGGAGAACACATACCAGGCAGAAGTCTGGCCGTTGTCCTCGTCGCCGCAGTAACCGTCAGGGTTGGCGTTGTAGAACTTGTCCATCACCTCCCGGATACGCTGCTGTGCCTTCCACGGCTGGCCTGCCCAGTCGTAAAGGTATAGCATATGCTGTATCGGCTGGTTTCCGTGGGCGTAGTTGCCCATGTCCATCACCTGCATCTCCCGGATCTCGTGGATAGGGAAGCCGTAATAGCTGTCGTCGAAGAGGGGAGGTATACTGAATATGCTGTCGAGCATCGCGACGAAGGCATCGTCACCTCCCATCAAATCGATCAGTCCGGCGGGGTCGTGGAATACGCTCCAGGTGTAATGCAGGCTGTTCCCTTCGGTGAAGTCTCCTCCCCATTTGAGCGGACTGAACGGACGCGCGAAACTGCCGTCCCTGTTCTTCCCGACCATCAGGTTGTACTCCGGATCGAAGAGGTTGCGGTAGTTGAGGGCAGCCTTGGCATAAGGAGCCAGCTCTTCCTCGCTCTTTCCCAGGGCCTTGCCGAATGAATATATGCACCAGTCGTCGTAGGCATATTCAAGGGTCCTGGCTGCGCTTTCCCGTATTCCCACATCGCACGGAACGTACCCCAGGGAGTCGTAATACTCCCAACCAAGCCTTCCGGTGGAGGAAATGCCGGGATGGACGGCGTGGGCTCCGTGGGTCACCGCCTTCCATAGTTCCTCTGCATCGTAGCCCCTCAGGCCTTTTATGTATGCTCCGGCCACTACCGAGGCGGAGTTGTTGCCGACCATGCATCCCCTGTGCCCCGGGCTGGCCCATTCCGGCAGGAATCCGCTTTCCCGCCAGGTATTCACGAGACCTTCCTGCATCTTCGCTTCCTGGTCCGGATACACCAGGTCGAGCAGAGGGAAAAGGCTCCTGAAAGTGTCCCAGAAACCGGTGTCGGCGAAGAGATATCCCTTGTGGACCTCTCCGTCGAAAGGACTCTGGTGCACCCTGTCTCCGGAAGCATCGGTTTCGGAAAGGTCACGCGGGAAGAGCAGCGACCTGTAGAGGCAGGAATAGAAGGTGCGGAGGTTGTCGATGTCCGGGTCTTCGACCCTGATCCGGCCTAAAACTTCGTTCCAGCGAGCCTTGCCTGCTTCCGCCACCTCGTCCAGGGTCCTTCCGCCGAGTTCTTCCAGATTGAGCTCCGCTTGCTCCTGACCGATGAACGACGATGCCACACGTAAGTTGACTTCCTGTCCCTTGACCGTCCTGAACCCGACCATGGCTATGCTCCCGTCGATGGTCACGGTTTCGAAAGGAGTATCGGAAAACACCACGAACCAGTTCCTGAAGCCTTCGGCCGCGCCGCCGTGGTTGATGGTGGAGCATCCTGCAATCATATTCCTGTCCCTGAATACCTCGACCGCACCTCCTTCGAAAGCGTCCACGACAAGGTAGGAGGTGTCTTTCTGTGGATATGTCAGCCTGAATGCCGCTGCCCTCTCCGTAGGGGCCAGCTCGGCGGTGACGTCGTGGTCTGCCAGATAGACCTTGTAATAATAAGGCTTGGCAGTTTCCGCCTTATGGGAGAACCAGCTCTGGCGGCCCTCTTCGTCGTAGAAAGGACCGGTGGTTACCGGCATTAAGGAAAAGGATCCATAGTCGTTGATCCACGGACTCGGCTGGTGGGTCTGCTTCAGCCCTAGTATCTTGTTCGCAGTGTAGGTGTATGTCCAGCCGTCGCCGTTCCTTCCTGTCTGGGGGGTCCAGAAATTCATTCCCCACGGCATCGCTATGGCAGGGTAGGTATTGCCGGTGGACAACTGGTAGGTCGAAGAGGTACCAGTGAGAGGATTGACAAGATCCACCGGGTCCCGGGTGGCCTGGCATGCCTGCCTGTGGCAGGAAGCTGCCAGCAGCGCCGTGCAGCACAGCAGGCGGAGTGATATGCGTTTCATCATCTGACCTTGATGGAATTGAGGAGATCCAGTTTACCGTTGTCCGCAAGATGGAGGATCAGTTCTCCGAAGAGGGTGTTCTGCCATGCGAACCATGCCCTGGTGAACTTGGAAGCGTCGTCCTTGTGGAAGGATTCGTGCATGAAACCGGTGCCGGCGTCAGTCTTCATCAAGGTTTCGATGCACCACTTGATCTCTTTGTCATCCCTTGAGGTGAAGGCTCTCATCATAATGCTCATCGGCCATATATAGTCGTAGCCGATGTGCGGCCCTCCAATCCCTTCTCCGGCCTTGCCCTTGAAGAAATATGGATTGTCTTCGCTCCAGACGAAGCGGCGGGTGTTCCGGTAGATCTCGTTGTCGATGTCGATATCGCCCAGGTAGGCCATCGCGAGCAGGCTGGGGACATTTGCATCGTCCATAAGGAGCCTGTTCCCGAAGCCGTCCACCTCGAAGGCGAAGATCCTGCCGTATTTGGGATGATCCACGACGGCATATTCATAAAGCGCTTTCTCCACTTCGTCGGCAAGCTTCAGGCATTCCTTGGCGAGCTTCTTTTCGCGGTTGACTTCCTTCAGGATCTCGGCAGCCTTTCGCAATGAGGTCACTGCGAAGAAGTTCGACGGCACGAGGAATTCGAACATCGTGGCGTCGTCGGAAGGCCTGAAGGAAGAAGCTATCAACCCGCATGGCTTGACCGGGTTGCCCATCCCGTCGTTGGATTTCGTGTCGAACTGCCTGTCCGTTACCCTCGCGAAGCGGTAAGGACCGTGACCGTCCTTCCTCTGCTGCTCCTTGAAAGTCTTCAGGGTCGCCTTTATGGCTTTCAGCCACTTATCACCGAATATGGAATCGTCTCCGGTGACTTTCCAGTACTGCCAGGCCAGGCGGACAGGGTAGCAGTGCGAATCGATTTCCCACTTCCGTTCGTGGTCGTATGGGTTCATCTCGGTACGGTCCAAGGCCCATTCACTCCCGGTCGGACCGTCGTTGAAGGCATTGGCATACGGATCTATGGCGATCAGGGAGAACTGGCAGTTGATTACTCCGGCGATCATGTGCTTCAGGTCTTCATCTTCGTTGGCCAGCTGTACGTATGGCCAGACCTGGGCTCCGGAGTCCCGCAACCACATCGCGTGTATGTCGCCCGTATATACGAAGGTCCTCCAGTTTCCGTCCTCATCCTTGCCGAAATGCACCGTGGTGTCCAAGGTGTTGGGGTAGCAATTGGCGAACATCCAGGCTAGTCTGGGGTTCTTCAGTTGCTTCTGCATCCTGATAATGGTATTCTCGACGGCTTCCGACCTGAATAGCCTGTCTTTGGGTGCAGGGCGTTTGGATTCGTATGTCTTGGCGCTTAATGAGCTGATACTTAATAATATAACACTAACAGAGAGGATGATGCGATGTTTCATTGCAGTCGATGTTTACACAATAATAGCAAATATTTTTGAAATTTTTAGTACTTTGTGTTGCAAGGTATTTGAAAAAATATATATCTTTGCAATGGAAAATTAATTGCAAAGCAAAGGATACTATGAAAAAGGTTGTAAATGCAAGTGTTGGAGGAAGGAGCTTTTCCTTCGATGATGATGCCTATGCAAGGCTCGTCGCATATTTCGATCACTTCAAGGCTCGCCTGAACAAGGATTCCCAAACCGCGGAGGGAGAAGTGATGTCCGATCTTGAGAACCGTATAGCCGAGCTTTTCGACCAGGGGATAGGAGGGGCTTCATATCGTGTGGTGGACCTCTCGCTTGTCAGCAAGGTCGTTGGCCAGCTTGGTATGCCCGACGGTTCGGCAGAACCGTTTTCCGGTTCAGCAGGTCCTTCTTCTTCCGGGGCGGGGAATACTTACAGGGCACCGGAGACATCCGGACCTGACTTCTCGTATTCCGGAGAGAAGGGCGACCGCAAGAAGCGTCTTTTCCGCGATCCGGACAACAAGGCCATCGGCGGTGTCTGCGCCGGACTGGCTGCTTTCCTGAACATCGACATCACGATTGTCAGGATCATACTTCTTCTTGCCCTGCTTCTCTGGGGTTCGGGCTTCATTGTTTATCTTGTGCTCTGGATCGTCGTTCCTCTTGCAAAGACCCCTGCGGACAAGTGCGAGATGAGGGGACTCGATCCTACGGCGGAGAATATGGCAAGGTTCAGCAGTTATAGGAAATAATCCCTTTGAATCATGGAAAACGGTGCAGACAACGTGCGCTCGCAGATGCGCAAGGGAGTGCTGGAGTATTGCATACTCAGTATCCTGAACAAGAAAGAGGCCTATGCGTCCTCCATACTCGAGGAACTCAAGTCGGCGAACATGATAGTGGTGGAAGGGACCTTGTACCCTCTGCTGATCCGCCAGAAGAACCAGGGACTCCTGTCATACAGGTGGGAAGAGTCCACCCAGGGGCCTCCGAGGAAGTATTATTGCATTACGGACAAGGGCAGGGAACAGCTCGGCGAGATGGACTCGGCCTGGCAGGAAATAGTGGAAACCATCAAGACAATAAAGGAATAATATGAAACCAGTCGAATATTTCAGCATAGGCGGATACGTATTCTCGCTTGAGGATGATGCTTCTTCGGCGATAAAGGATTATCTTGAGCAGCTTGAGGCCTTCTATTCCAAGAAGGAGAGCGGTGCGGAGGTGATGGAAGGGATAGAGGAGCGAATGGCTGAACTGCTGCTGGAGCAATGCGGCAGGAACGGGGTAGTGACCTTGTCGATGGCGGATTCGGTGATATCCACCCTCGGGAAGCCGGAGGCGATAGAGGAAGAGTCCCAGGACGATCCGGACCAGGAGTCCGAGCCTCAGCGGGAGGACGTCCGGCAGGAAGAGGAGAAGGTAAGGCGCAGGCTGTACCGCGACCCGGCCAACGGCAAGGTTGCCGGAGTGTGCAGCGGCCTGGGCACGTTCTTCGGCTTGGATCCGACCGTATTCAGGCTTGGATTCGTGGTATTCACGATCCTAGGATTGCTGGGTACGAGGGGATATCATCACTTTGCCGGCATCGATGTGATGGTACTGACTTTCCCTGTGATCTATGGTATTCTCTGGATGTGCATGCCGGAGGCCAGGACGGTGCGCCAGAGGGATGAAATGCGCGGAGAAAAGGGAACCGTGGATGCCATCAGCGCCAGGATCCGCACTTCCGCCCAGGAGATAGGGGATACAGCGAAAGAGATCGTTCCGTCATCGGCATGGCCGCGATTCTGGCGGGTTATCGAGAGCTGCATCGGAATCGTCCTCCTGATGGTGGGAATAGCTGCCGTAGTGGCCTTGGGCACGATATTCGTCGGCAAGGATTTCTTCTCAGGAAGCTTCCTGGTGAACAGGATCATCGAGCAGGTCGCGGACATATCCCCAAAGGCGCTGGATCTGCTTTCATATACCCCTGCGGTAACTGCTTTGGCAATAGCGATCACATTCCCGTTCTTCGGAATGATCTATGGCGGGGTGATGATGACATTCGGCCTCAAGGAGCCGAAATGGCACCCTGGCCTCTGGATATTCGTGATCTGGCTGATCTCGCTGGTCGTGCTTGGAGTACTCGTAGCGATACGCTACTTGCCGTAGATGTCCTTGGCGGTGAATGTCCATGGTTTGGCGATATCCATTTCCGGGTCGCTGACCGTGGCATCTATCTGCCAGTTCTTTTTCTGGAAGACATACTTGTCGATGAACCACTGTGCCTGGTCGAAGCAGGTCAGCATAAATGCGGCAACTTCGTGGTAGCGGCTGTCGAAGCGGAGACACATGTAAGGGTAGTCGAACTTCTCGAACCTTTCCACCAGGGAATTGGTTCCGAAGAATCCCATATTGAAGAACTTGATCTTGTCGTAAGTAACTAGTTCATCGGAGGTTCCGTGAAGGAACAGGGTTGGTGCGGGTGGCTGTACGGTCCACTCGCATTTTCCTTTCCTTGAGAATACGGCACCGGAGAACGAAATCACTCCTGCGAAGCGGAAACCCTCCGGCATGGCCGCGGCCAGGCTGGTGCGGTTGCCCAGCTCATAATCGGCCTGGAGTACCGTGATGGCCCCGGCGCTGCTGCCGGCGAGGATGATCTTCTCCGGGTCGATACACAGTTCCGATGAATATGTCCGGAGATAGTCCACGGCGGAGAACAGGTCTTCCGTTGCCATCTTGATGGCTTCTTCCAGGTTGCCGGCCATGGAGAGCAGGTTCTTGCTCTTGACTCCCTTGAGTCCCAGGCGGTAGTCGGTGGCCACTGCGACGAATCCTGCGTCAGCCATCCTGCGGCAGTATTCCACCACGCTCTTCTCCCTCTGGTTGTTATCCACGAAGCCGCCTCCGTACACGAAAAGCAGGCATGGATGCGTATCCAGGTCGTCGTTCGGGAAATAAATATCCATAGAAAGCTCGCAGGTATCCCTTGCCGCGAATGCGACCTCCATATCCCACTTCGGCTTCACCTGGTTGTCCTGGCCTGCGCCCTGCTTGTCCTGGCCCGCCGCCGCGCCTGCGGAAAGCGCAAGGATCATTATCGTAATTAGGAATCGTTTCATAACTATTGTTTCAATACCCAGTTGACATTAGTATTCTGCTGATGAATCATCCATGATTGGTAGGGTTGTCCTGCGGAGTAATAAACAGTGAGAGTTTCATTTTGACCTCCGCAATACATATATGGCTGCAAAGCCAGATTGTTGGAAACATCCAGTACGGAAAGATGATTTCCATAACAACTCAAGGATTGCAAAGCCTTATTATTTGAGATGTTTAATTTGTTTAGAAGGTTATCTGAGCAGGACAATTGTATGATGACGTAATTATTTGAAACATCCAGTCTGGTTAGTAAGTTCCTGTCGCATCTCAGATGCGTTAGTGCAGGATTGCTTGATAAGTCAAGATTGATGAGTTTATTATCACTACAATACAGCATTCTAAGTGCGGGATTACTTGAGACATCGAGTGAGGAAAGGGTATTATCATCGCAGGATAGGACAGTCAGAGCCGGATTCTTAGATATATTAATACTAGTAAGATGATTGACATTGCAGCGTAACTCAGTTAACGATCCATTTTTTGAGACATCCAGATCAGTAAGCCGGTTGCCATCGCAGTTAAGTTTTAGAAGAGCTGTGAAGTATTCGATGCCTTTCAAAGAAGTCAGGCTACTTTCCATACAATTCAGTTCTGTGATGCTAGCTGCTTCCTGCATTGAGAATAATCCGTCATGATTGTAATCATGATAGTTTCTGCATAAATTGATAAATAAAGGATCATCCATCATGGAACAGACATCTTCGGTCTCAGTTAGTTCCCACGGTGATTCTTTTTCGCAAGCACATGTAATCAAGCCAACGAAGAAACAAAGCAGTCCTGTCAGGAAAGTATAGATATTTAGCGATTTCATTTATAGTTTCTTCCAGATGACATTAGGGTTTCGATCAACATCCATGTAACCATAGATGTCTGTTACAAATGGTGAATCAGAGTAATAGACAGTTAGAGTACCTTCCTGATTCCCGCATATAATATGATACAGATCGTGATTGTTTGTGACATCCAGAGTGGAGAGCTTGTTTTTATAACAATACAGAGTATTGAGGATAAGACTATTGGAAACATCCAAGTCTGTAAGTTCATTTGAATTGCAATCCAATTCTTGTAGCGCTATGTTTTCTGAGATATTCAAGTCGTTCAGCTGGTTGTCGCTACAAATCAGATGAGTTAATGCTTTATTGCTCTTGAAGTCTAGCTTGCCGAGTTTGTTGTGGCTACACTTCAGATTGGTAAGAGCTTTATTATGTGAGACATCAATAGATGTAAGGCTATTGCCAGAACAAGACAATTGTGACAGGGCTGGTGACTTGGAGACATCGATTTTTGTCAATAGATTGTCATTGCAGTTCAGAGTCGTCAATACTGCACTTGATACGTTTAGGAAAGCAATCTCGTCTGCTTCGCAGTTGAGATTATGCAAAGAAGCATTTTTTGAGATGTCAAGTTTACCTAGAGGGTTGAAACTACAGTCCAGCGAAGTCAGCATGGGATATTTTGATAAATCAAGCCCATTGAGTTGGTTATGGGAACACTCCAATTTGACCAATATGTGATTGGAATCGATTCGTCTTATCTGATTATAACTACAATTTAGATAAGTCAGAGCCCTATTCTTGGATATATCCAAGTAAGTCAGTCGATTATAGGAACAGTCGAGCAATACAAGGGAAGTGAAATACTCGATTCCCTTTAGCGAGCGGGCCTTTTCGGAATCACGGTATCCCGGGTATTCTACGTAATATGGATAGGGTATATTTATTTCTGTAACCTTCGCCGCTTCTTCCATTGAGATCTTATTGTCATTATTCAAATCAAAAAAGATGAGGCAGTGTAGTTTGAAGAATTCATCATCCATCACCGAGCATACATCATCAACCACTGGCAATGAAAATGGATCTTCTTTCTCACAGGCACAAGGAAGAATTGTGAATGCACTTGCAATCAGGAACAGAAAGGTAATCTTTTTTATCGAAGTCATCATTTGAAGTCATGTTTATGGCCTGCAATGCAAATATAAAAAAAAGTGGGTCATGTCGGAGGATTATCCTTATATTGCGAAAAGAAAAGATCTTATATTACGGGATGAAGAAGCTATTGTCAATATCTCTGCTCTTGCTTGGCGTCCTGTTGGCGTCAGCGCAGGAATATGCCCCGAATTTGCCGTGGAGGGATTTCTCCGGGCAGACGGACCATCATGTCGTGATTGCCGCCGGCACTCCCGACCTGTACAACGGCCATCCGACCACCGTCCTGCTGGATGATGGTAAGACCATGGTCTGCACATGGTCCAGGAACCACGGAGGCCCGGCCGACTTCCTGGGTTTCAGTCATGACGGCGGCCTGACTTGGGATGTCGCCGATGCTCCGGCAGAGTGGAAGGGAATGGTAAACTGCCCGAGCATCTACAAGCTTACGGACAAGGATGGCAGGCAGCGCCTGTTCGTATTTGCCCAGGTGGAATCCGGAGGGACATACAGGGAGATGGTATATTCATGCAGCGAGGACGGAGGCAGGACATGGAGCAGGATAGTCGATCTCGGGAAACCGTGCATCATGGCTTTCACGTCGATCATCCGCCTGAAGAACGGGGATTATCTGGGGATGTACCACCGGGGGAATACCGAGCAGGACCGGGCTCCGCTGAAGCTTTGGCAATCGGTATCGCACGACGGAGGATTGACTTGGGACGAGTCCCGTCTTGTGGGTGAAGTTCCGGACAAGTCGCCTTGTGAGCCATGCCTTCTGCGTTCCCCGAACGGCAAAGTCATCCTCTGTCTTGCCAGGGAGAACCAGCGGAAGGGATGTTCGCTTATGATGTTCTCACATGATGAGGGGCAGACCTGGACGGCTATGAGAGAGACCCCGTGGGGACTCACCGGAGACCGCCACATGGCGATGTATCTTCCTGACGGCAGGATTATATGCGTGTTCAGGGATATGGCTCCGAACAGTCCGACCAAAGGGCATTTCGTCGCCTGGGTCGGCCGTTATGATGATATCGGCGGCGACCTTTCCGGCCAGTACAGGGTCAAGCTGCTGCACAGTTTCGCCGGCCCGGACTGCGGTTATCCAGGGCTGGAGCTCCTTCCTGACGGCACCATTGTCGCTACCACTTATATAAAGTATAATCCCGGCGCCGAAAAACACTCCGTCGTCTCGGTTCGTTTCAGGATCGAAGAACTTGACGCACTGTTCAGAAAGTGACGGAAAAAGAAAGAGTTTGCCATTTCGGCAAACTCTTTCCAACCTGTAAATCAGTAGTTTACTTGCTCTGCTCGATGGCGGCCTGTGCTGACGAGAGTCTTGCGATAGGCACACGGAACGGTGAGCATGAGACGTAATCCACACCGATGCTGTTGAAGAAGCGGATTGAAGCCGGATCTCCACCGTGCTCGCCGCAGACACCGCACTTGAGGTCAGGCCTCTTCGAGCGGCCACCCTGGATACCGAACTCGACCAGCTTGCCGACGCTCTTGGTGTCGATGGTCTGGAACGGATCGGAATCGAGGATCTTGTTGCCAAGATAATCACCCATGAAGGTACCGATGTCGTCACGCGAGAATCCGAAGGTCATCTGGGTAAGGTCGTTGGTACCGAATGAGAAGAACTCTGCGGTACGGGCCATACGGTCGGCGGTGAGGGCGGCGCGAGGGATCTCGATCATGGTTCCGAACTTATATTCGAAATTCTTGCCCTTTTTGATTTCGACCTGGGCCTTGACGCGGTCGCAGATGGCTTTCTGGAAACTGAGCTCACGTGCGGAAATGGTGACCGGAATCATGATCTCAGGCATCGGATGGAAGCCTTCGTTGAGCAGTTCGGCGGTGGCCTCGAAGATAGCCTTGTACTGGGTCTCGGCGATCAGAGGGAAGCTGACGTGCAGACGTACTCCGCGGTGTCCCATCATAGGGTTCACCTCGTGAAGGGCTTCGCCCCTCTTCTCGATTTCCTCTACTGAGACACCCAGTTCACGGGCGATCTCCTGCTTCTTCTCCTCGGTCTTAGGGACGAATTCGTGGAGAGGCGGGTCGAGCAGACGGAAGACGACAGGCTTGCCGTCCATGATCCTCATCGTGCTCTTGACGGCTGCCTTCATGTAAGGCTCGAGGTCTTCGAGGGCAGACTTGCGCTCTTCGTCGGTATCGCAGAGGATCATCTTGCGGAGCTTGGAGAGAGGCTTCTCGGAATTGGCTCCGTAGAACATGTGCTCGATCCTGAACAGTCCGATTCCTTCGGCACCGAAGCTCAGGGCCTTCTGGGCATCTTCAGGAGTGTCGGCGTTGGTGCGCACACCCAGCTTGCGGAACTTGTCCACGATGCTCATGAACTTGACGAAGGTCGGGTTCTCGGTGGCGTTCATCGTAGCGATCTGCTCGCCGTAAACGAGACCCTTGGTTCCGTTGAGGCTCATCCAGTCACCTTCCTTGAAAGTCTTGTTTCCGAAAGAAACGCTCTTGTCTTCGAAGTTGATCTTCATCGCCTCGCATCCGACGATGCAGCACTTGCCCCAACCGCGGGCCACGAGGGCTGCGTGTGAAGTCATTCCACCACGGGTGGTGAGGATACCTGCTGCAGCGCGCATTCCTTCGATGTCTTCAGGAGAAGTCTCCTCACGGATGAGGATGACCTTCTTCTTGGCGTCAGCGGCCTCCATGGCAGCCTCGGAGGTGAATACGATCTGGCCTACGGCACCTCCCGGAGAAGCAGGAAGACCTACTGCAAGGACTTCAGCCTTCTTCTCGGAGGATGGGTCGAGGATCGGGTGGAGGACTTCGTCGAGCTGGCTAGGAGAAACCCTCATCACGGCGGTCTTCTCATCGATCATATTCTCATCCACCATGTCCATCGCCATCTTGAGGGCGGCAAGGCCGGTACGTTTTCCGATACGGCACTGGAGCATCCAGAGATGTCCCTCCTGGATGGTGAACTCGATGTCCTGCATGTCGTGGAAGTGCTGCTCGAGGTGGAGGCGGATGGCATCCAGCTCCTTGTAAACCTCAGGCATGGCCTTCTCGAGGGAATCCAGGTCCTTGTTCTTCTCGGTCTTGGTGGCTTCGTTCAGCGGGTTAGGGGTGCGGATGCCGGCAACGACGTCCTCTCCCTGGGCATTGATAAGCCACTCACCGTAGAACTTGTTGTCTCCATTGGCCGGGTTGCGTGAGAAAGCGACACCGGTGGCGGAGGTGTTACCCATGTTCCCGAATACCATGGACTGGACGTTCACGGCGGTACCCCAATCATCAGGAATCTTCTCGATCCTCCTGTATGCGATAGCCCTCTTTCCGTTCCATGACTTGAACACTCCACCGATGGAACCCCAAAGCTGGGCCTCTGCGGAGTCAGGGAAATCGACACCGAGGACTTCCTTCACCTTCGCCTTGAAGCACTCGCAGAGTTCCTTGAGTTCGTCGGCAGTGATGTCGGTGTCGGACTTGTAGCCCTGACGCTCTTTCAACTCCATCATCATCCTGTCGAGCTGCTGGCGGATGCCCTGGCCGTCTTCAGGCTCGATGCCTTCGGCCTTCTCCATGACGACGTCGGAGTACATCATGATGAGACGCCTGTAAGCATCATATACGAACCTTGGATTGCCGGTCTTCTGGATCATTCCAGGGATAGTGGCTGAGCACAGTCCGATGTTGAGGATGGTGTCCATCATTCCAGGCATCGAGCTTCTCGCACCGGAGCGGCAGCTGACCAGGAGCGGATCGGAAGGATCTCCGAATTTCTTGCCCATGATGGTTTCGGTAGCCTTCATGGCTTCAGCGACTTCCTTCCTGAGGTCGTCTGAATATCCTTCACCGAGTGCATAGTATTCAGCGCAGCATTCTGTGGTGATGGTGAATCCAGCCGGTACCGGCATGCCGAGCTTGCTCATCTCGGCAAGGTTTGCTCCCTTTCCTCCAAGGAGTTCTCTCATTTTTCCGTCGCCCTCAGCGGTTTTCCCACCGAAGCGATAGACCCTTTTCTTTTTGTTGAACATATTATTTAAAGATGATTAATAGTCTGTCCATAAGTTTTGAACTTGCAAAGGTAAGTAAAAAGTATCAAGTTCACAACCCGGAAAATCCTTACAGGAGCTTCGAAGCAATGTCCGAAATCTCGCTCCTTTCCCCTATCCTCAGGAATATGTGCTCGAACAGCCGCTGTCCCTCCATTTTCTCGTTGAGGTGGGTCAGACCGTTGGACCACTGGTCCAGATAAGGCTGGTCGATCTGGAATATATCCCCGGTGAAGACCATCTTGGTACCTTCTCCGGCACGTGTGATGATGGTCTTGATTTCGTTAGGAGTCAGGTTCTGTGCTTCATCGCAGATAAAGAACACCCTGCCGAGGCTCCGTCCCCTGATATAAGCCAGGGGAGAGATCAGGAGCTTCTCTTCCTTGAGCATCGCATCTATCTTCAACGCTTCCTTGCTGCCGGTCTTGAACTGGCCCCGGATAACATTCAGGTTGTCCATGAGAGGCTGGATGAACGGACTCATCTTGCTCCTCTGGTCTCCCGGAAGGAATCCGATTTCCTGGTTCCCCAGGACTATGGTCGGACGTGTCAGGATGATCTGGTCGTAATCCCTGGCCTGTTCCAGGGCTGAGGCAAGGGCTATCAAGGTCTTTCCGGTTCCGGCGCCTCCGGTCATGGAAACGAGCTGCACCTTTGGGTTAAGGCATGCTTCTATCGCGAATTTCTGCTCATGGTTCCTTGGACGGATACCGTACACGCTGTAATTCTTGACCAGTATTATCCTGCCTCTGTCGGCGTCGTAACGTGCGCAGATGGTTTCATCGCCGTTCTTGATCTTGTAAAGCTGGTTCGGCCGAGGTTCCTTCTTGGCGACGGCATTCCACGGAACCGAGTTCTCAGGGCCGTATGCAAGTTCCTGGATGGCATGGAGGGATATCCCGTCGAGGTATTGTACCTCCTTGTTGGAGTTCTCGATCTTATCCTCTTCGACACGGTCGGTCAGATAGTCCTGGACCTCCATTCCCGCGGCCTTGGATTTCATCCTCAGGTTGATGTCCTTGGTTACCAGGGCTACGAAGCGGTCGGGATTGTTGTCGCGGACCCAGATCGCCGTGGCCAGTATCCTGTGGTCAGGAATATCATCGTAGAACATTCCTTCCATGTCCGGCGGGAAAGGATGGTTCGGCTCGATCTTGATCCTTCCGAGTCCCTTGGCTATCTGGACCCCGTCCTTGCCGAAGGTCTTTCCCTCGGTGATCCTGTCGATGTCGCGCATGAAACCCCTGGCGTTGAATGCCAGCTGGTCGTTTCCCTTCTTGAATTTGTCCAGTTCTTCGATCACCACGACGGGTATCACTACATCGTTGTCCTGGAATTTGCGGATGGCTTTGTAATCGTGGAGGATGATGTTCGTGTCCAGCACGAAGATCTTTGGTTTTCTTTTAACGTACTTTGCCATATTTCAGTGTTATTAATCTTCTCCTTCGGAGGTCTGGCTGTTCAGCAGTGATTGCAGGATCTCCGAGATCCCGTTGCCCTTGCCGGTCTTGACCTTGACCCTGCCGGTTCCAGGGACCGGATGCCCGACCGGGTAGTATGCTATGTCCTGCAGCAGGAATTCGGCATCGACATAGTCGTAGTCGATGTCCTTGATCTGGATCAGGGTACCCGGAATCTCCGAGAACAGAACCCTGATGCTGTTGTCCTCCCCGTATGCGCTCAGGATACCGCTTACGTCCAGGGTCGCTCCGGTATCTTCCGGGCACATGGATTTGAGTGCCGGAAGGAGTCCTCCGTCAGCGACCGTGACGGCCGAGATCACCACGCGGTCTTCCACGAATTCCCTGAGCACCTCGAAGCAGTCGATGAAATAATCCGCGTCGCCCACTTCAGGGAAAGTATCGCCGTTCTGGCCCAGGGTGTCACACAACAGGGAATTGCCGAGCCTGAAATCGCATCCGTCGAACGGAACATAGATGAGCCAGCTCTCCGGATCCGGGACAAGCTTGTCCGGAACGGCCCTCCTGCGCCCGAGCACCGGATGGTCGCTCCCGAACGGAGCGTTCCCCGGAAGGTCGAACTCCTCGTCGGGATCCATTTCCGGATCTTCTTCCGTTATCCTGTCCGACGCGGCGACTTTGAAAGAGACCTGGCAGAACTTTTCACTCTCGTTGAATGAATATGAATTGAGGGATATCCCAAGTTCATCGATATAATCGGCAGCGGCTTCCACCGATGAGTAGAATGCAGCCATATTCCCCAATGGCTTGCCGTTCCAGCGCCACCTGGCTATCAGGGCCAGGTCGCTCAGGCGGAAATGACCCTTCATCCAGAGCGTATCCAGCAGTGCCTTGGCGATCCTGCTTTTGGTGAACGGCTCCGGGAAGGCGATAGGGCAGTTCCTCGGAGTTCCCATGAGGGAAGACACTTTCGAGAGGTAACTCTGTATCGCACGCACGTGGAACTCGTTTGCAGAAGGGGAAGGATCCCTGGTCTCATCGACAATCGGCTCGAACGCTCCGTCCCCATCGGCCTTCGGCCCGATGCCTTGACCGAGACATTCGTCCAGGATTTCGGCCGGCGTAAACTGCCTTGGAACTCCGTCGATGACGTATGTCGAGTTCAATGCTGAGGTTTTTTCTTTCATTCCTTATCGAATATGTCTGTAAAATTAAGTATTTTTGAATTCAGTTCAAAAACAGATTGACTGCTGTAAATGGAAAGCTATTCGAAACAGAAGTACAAGAAGAAGGTCGAGGAGATATTCAAACGTTTCCCTTCGGTGCAGAAAGTGCCTTTCGGAGAGGCCTACAAGCCGGGGATGGAGCATATAGAGAGATTCTGTTCCGGCCTTGGAGACCCTCAGCGGAAATACCGTACCATCCACGTCGCCGGAACCAACGGAAAGGGTTCTGTCGCGAATATGCTGGCCGCAGCCCTGGTCTCTTCCGGCCTGAAGGTCGGACTCTACACTTCTCCCCATATAGTGGATTTCCGTGAGAGGATGCGCATAGGAAGCGAACTTGTATCCGAAGAATATGTTTGGGACTTCCTCTGCCGGCACGAAGAAGAGATGGACCGCCTGGACCTTTCATTCTTCGAGATTACGACCGGAATGGCTTTCAAGTGGTTTGCGGATATGGAAGTGGACGTGGCAGTGATAGAAACCGGCCTTGGCGGCCGTCTGGACAGCACCAATGTCATCGTCCCGGACCTATCGGTGGTTACGAACATAGCCCTGGACCACTGTTCCATCCTCGGAAGCACCCTGGAAGCGATAGCGTTCGAGAAGGCGGGGATATTCAAGGAAGGGGTTCCGGCGCTGATAGGAGAATACCTGCCTGAAACCCGGCCCGTGTTCGAGCGCAAGGCTGCCGAGACAGGGAGCACACTTACTTTCGCCGAAGACGTGACTCCTTCTCTGTGGTACCGCAGCGAGGCTATCCTCAAGAAGATGGACCTCCGCGGGGAATACCAGAAGAAGAATCTCCGCACGGTACTGGCGGCAACCGATATATTGAAAGACATCCCGTTCTACTCCTGTCTTGCAGATGCGGCCACAGTCGAGACTGCAGTCTCCCGTGCTGCTTCGATAATGGGCTTCCACGGCCGTTGGGAGCGGCTTTCACTCCATCCTTTCATAATCGCAGACATCGGCCATAATCCGGCTGCTCTCAAGGAGAATTTCTCACAGTTGAGGAGGATGCGCGAAAATGGAGAATGCTCCTCGCTGATAATCGTATATGCCGTGATGGCGGACAAGGACTTGGACGGAATAATGCCGCTGATGCCCGAGGATGCCACTTACATATTCACCAACCCGGAGATCCACAGGGCTCTGCCGGAGTCTGAACTGACTTCGCGCTACAAGGCTTTCTGCTCGGCCGAAGGCCGTCCGGTGAACCGGATCTACGAGGCCGAAACCGTACGTAAGGCCCTTTCCATGGCAATCACCCTTGCGAAGCAGACCTCCAGGAAGACAGACTCCTCCAGGGCTGCATTCCCGCTCATTTTCATCGGCGGAAGCACCTATCTTGTGAGCGAAGCTCTGCAGATCCTGAAATCCTTGCAAGGTTTTTGAATATAGACCGAAGTATGAAAACGCATATCCTTATACCTGCCGTCGCAGCGGCATTGCTCTGCGCGGCTTTCATCACATCCAATGCTTATATGAGGACTGACAAGACCCAGAAGCCGGACGGGCAGGGGCACATCCTGGGCTCGCTCTGGAAGGAATATTATGATGCCCAGAAGGCTGACAAACCGCTGAAGATGGCGGCGGCCCTGGAAAAGATCAGGAAAGAGGCGTCGGCAAAGCGGCTTCACTGGGATTTCTATGACGCAGTGTCCCGGAAGATGCAGGCCGAACTGTCCCGCAACTGGAAACTGAGGGATTCCCTCCAGAAGCAACTCTCCGCCGATGTGGAAGCCTATGGGGAACCTATCGTCACATATTCCCACAGGAAGGACAACGGTGCCGGCGACCTGCTGGACTATGTCCTCTCGACGGGCTCTAGGCTCCAGGCAGGGCGCAATCCTCAGTTCTACAGCCGCATCGGAGGCCAGATGAACGGTCTCCTGACTGACTGCGTGAAGGATGATTACGAATATGCGCTCTGGTCGGAGTTCGGCGACTGGAGGGGAAGGGACATGGCCGGAAAGGTCCTCAAGGACTATATCGGCGACACCTACCCTAACGCAGCGTGGCTTGAATTCCGCTCGATCGAGAACACGGCCTATGATTCCAGGATCCCTGCCTACGAGGAATTCGCCGGGAAGTATGCGGGGAAGGCGGTGAACCTGTTCGCCAAGGCCCATATCCTCCAGGATGCCTTCATGAAACTCAATTCCAAGAAGGCGGATGAGAAAGAGTATAAGGAATTGCTGACGAAGGTGAAAGCGGCCGAGAAGGAGCGCAAGTCATATTCATCGGGCATCGACAAGAAGATCGCAGAGTCGCTCGACGATTTCAAGAACCTTGCGGAAACACTTGAAAACAAAGGCGTTTCGCTTTCCGTTGATGGCACTGACCTATTGATCCTGTTCCGGAACCTGGACAAGGTGGAACTGGTGATGGCTCCGGATGCCAAGGAGGCCAGGCCGTTGTTCAGCAAGGCGGTCGTAAATGATAGGAATAGCTTCTATGTGCTGGATACCGTCCGGGTGCCCATCCCTAAATGTGACGATGGGGACTATCTGTTCACCGTCAAGAGCGGCAAGCTGAAGGAAAGCTTGCCATACACTCCCAAGACTCTGTCGATAGCGCTCCGTGACGACAGCGAGGGCCAGCGGTTCTACGTGGCTGATTACCAGACGGGAAAACCGGTTGGGAAAGTCAGCCTAGAGCTGTTCCGGTCCGGTTCCTCCGTGGCGAAGGCGGAAGGGATAACGATGGATGGCTTCACTCCGGTCCCTGAGGTAATAATGAAGGCTGTCAAGGAGCGGGCTGTCAACTACCTTGAGGCATCCTTCCGGGATTCCGATGGATTCCTCCGCAAGTCCAGGCAGCTTGACCTGGACAAGCATCGCGGGGACGAAGGGACATACGGGGAGAATGGATCCCAGTACTGCAACATCTTCACGGACAAGTCGGCCTATAATCCTGGAGAGACCGTGAAATACAAGGCGGTGTTCTACAGCGGCAACATGCGTAAGAGCCTGGCTGCATTCAAGGAAGGTGAGAGCGTAATCGTGCGGCTGTACAACACGGAAGGCAAGGAACTGGAATCCACTTCGCTGAAAACCAACGGGTTCGGCTCCGTGGCCGGAGAATTCCTCCTCCCGAAGGACCAGAAGAACGGACGGTTCAGGATCTGCGCGGTCAAGGGAAGGACTCTCCAGACAAAGGAAATCGTGGTGGATGAATACATCCTCCCGACCTATGACCTGAGTTTCAAGGAGGTGGACAAGCTCTACTTCAGGGGAGATACCGTCAGTGTGGAGGGCTTGCTCAGCAGCTACAGCGGCCATCCTCTTTCTGCGGCGAAAGTCACCTACGAAGTGGATGCCCACGGCAGGAAAGTGGCTTCAGGTGATATCATCCCGGATCCGGACGGCAGCTTCGCGCTGTCTTTCCCTTCCGGAGACGAAGTCTGGTTCAGGGTCCTTGTGAAGGTCACGGACGGAACGGGGGAGACTCGCGAGTTCCGGCGTAACGTATTCGTAACGGATCACTTCTATATCGATATGGACCTGCTGGACGATGCTTCCGGATCTGCAGATTTCGGGGAACGCAGGTGGAATACCAGCCTTCTTTCCAAGGACGAAGCTTCCCTGAGGCTCAGTGTGAAGAACAATGAAGGCATGACTATCCCTGTGCCGCTGAACTATTCGGTATTGGATGAAAAGGGTGCGAAAGTACTCTCAGGGACCGCAGAGTCGGGCAAGGAATTCACTTTGGAATTGCCGAAGTCTGGTCTCTATACCGTGAAGGCGGAAGCTTCCGTGAAATCCTCCAGGGGAGAGGAGATCCGTTCTGAAAGCGAACTCTTCATACTCAGGCTTACCCCTTCGGACAAAGTCCTGGACGCCAGCATAGAGAATGTATTCCTCCTCGATGGACCTTGCGAAGACGGGTCGCTGAAGGACGGAGAGGATATCCATCTCCGTTTCGGGGCTGGCAACGGTCCCGTCTGGGCGGTTGTAGAACTGTTCGGGGACAAGAGGCAGCTTCTGGAACGCAAGATGGTGTTCCTGGAAGGCAAGGCAGGAGCTGAGGGTTCCCTTGAGGAGATAGTCTACGAATACAAGCCTGAGTATCCTGATGCCGTTTACCTCAACGTATTCTATTTCCGGAACGGAAGGAACTACACGTTCGGCAGGGAATTCCGCCGTGAGAAGAACGAACTCGATCTCCCTCTGAGTTTCAGCGTGTTCGAGGACAAGGCCCTCCCGGGCAAGGAATATTCGTTCATGCTGAAGACCAGGCCTGGGGTCGAAGGCGTCGCAGCTGTGTTCGACAAGAGCACCGAGACCATCTCTCCGAACCGCTGGAATACGGTCAGGTTGTATTCCATAGGCGCCGAATCCGTGTATGTCTCGGCGGTCAACGGAAGCACCGGCACCGAGCATGTTGTATATGTAAGGGGGCTCGGCTCTGCCAGGTCGGGTGCGGTTCCTATGTCCAAGGCTTCCTTCAACGGGGCCGTGGAGATGGAAGAAGCGGTTGCCGAATCTGCGGACATGGTCATGTATGATGCCCTTCCTGCACCCGCGCCGGCAAGTGGCGTCGATGCAGGGGAGATCGCTGAAGTCGCACTCCGTTCAGATTTCGCATCTTCGCTGGCATTCGAGCCGTTCCTTTACTCGGATCCGTTCGGAGACCTTACACTCAAGTTCAGGACATCCGACAAGCTCTCGACTTTCATAGTCCAGGTATATGCCCACGACGTGAATATGCAGAATGCCCTTGTGAGGCAGGAGATGGTGGTTTCGCTTCCGGTGAAGCTCTCCGTCGTCGAACCGAAGTATCTTTACAAGGGTGACCGTTACGTGCTTCACGGGACGGTGTCGAACAGTTCAGACTCACCAGTCGACGGCATTGCCGCCCTCCAGGTCTATCCTTCTTCGGACTGGCAGGGATCGGCTCCTCTGGAAACATTGTCCCAGAGCCTGATCGTTCCTGCAGGCGGTTCGGTTCCGTTCGAATTCGAGGTGGATCCGAAAGATGCCTCCGAACTTGGGATGAAGGTAGTCTTCATGGACAAGGCAAAGACCTTCTCGGACGGTGTTTTCGTGTCGCTGCCGATCCATGATTCCAGGCAGGTGCTGACAGAAGCGCATTCAGGAGTCCTGCTCGCAGGAGCGGACGAGAACGCGCTACTGGAGAGGCTGAAGTCAGAGTTCACGGGTACGACAGCCGCGGGAGCCGAATACAAGCAGACAGATATCCTCAAGATGGTCCGGGAAGCGCTTCCTTCCAAGGCGGATCCTGACGGCAGGGACGTGCTTTCACTCTCAGAGGCGTTCTATGTCCGCATGGCAGCCGGAATCGGGCAGGCACCTGACGATGACCTCCTTCCGAGGATCCTTGCCTGCCGCAACTCGGACGGCGGTTTCGGGTGGTTCGAAGGCATGAAGTCTTCTCCGGTGATTACGGCAGTGGTGCTCGAACGCTTTGCCAAACTTCGTGACAGCGGTATGTTCGGCGGTTTCGATGCTACTCCTTCTGTCGTCTATCTCGACAGGAACCAGTTCCTGCGCGGAGAATCATTCCCTGTCTGGTGCGGCTTCCTTTCGGCCGAGCAGTACGCTTATGTCCGTTCGATGTTCGCCTCTGTGCCTTTCAATGTCAGCGTGGACACCAAGAGCGGCAAGGATGCATATTCGGAGAACTACAAGGCTTTCAAGAAATACATCAAGGCATATCTGCTGCCTTCTGCAAAGGATGGCAGGGGAATGAACGGCCGTATCCTTGACAAGGCACGCCGCTTGAAGACCTTGCTGAACCTCGCCGGGAATGCCGGAGGAACAGCCTTGGCTTCCGCCTGGGGTGTGAAACTAGCCACATCGGACAAACTGAACAAGTCCGCCTCCGCCGACGTCGCTTCGCTGCTCGAATATGCCGTGGAGCACAAGGACGGCGGCTGGTATTATCCGAACGCAGTGATGCCTTGGCGTGGACTCCTCGAGAGCGAGCTCTATGCCCACTCTCTCCTCTGCGACTTGCTGGAAGCCTACAGCACCAAGGTCGCCGATGGTATCCGCATATGGATGATGCTTCAGAAGGAGACCCAGAAGTGGGATGACGATCCGGCTTTCGTGGATGCGATCAATTCCGTCCTGAGAGGTTCCGATGAAGTCCTTGCTACAAAGGTCGTGATGCTCACCAAGACTTACGAGAAGCCTTTCGTGGAGATCGTTTCCGCCGGGAACGGATTCACAATCGAGAGACATTTCTTCAAGCAGGTCACCGGGGAAGGCGGTAGTATAGGCAGGCTGGAAATCGTCGAAGGCATGCCGATCCATACCGGCGACAAGATCACGGCCGAGTATCAGGTAAGCAGCGACGAGAACCGCAGTTTCGTCAAGCTGGTAGCTCCGCGCGAGGCTGCCTTCAGGCCGGTCCAGGAACTGTCGGGACACTATGGATGGTGGTTGAGCCCGCTCAGGGTGAGGGGCTTGTACTCGGTAGTCCCTCAGGGATACCGCAACGTCAAGACCGACTGCACCGAATACTTCTTCGATGTCTATCCGGAGGAGAAGACCACGGTTTCCGAAGAGTTCTTCGTGACACAGGACGGAACCTTCTCCGCTCCGGTGGTGACCATAGAATCCCTGTACGCGCCTCATTACCGTGCGAACGACACGTTTGACGGACCGGTGAAGGTGACAGAAAAAACGGAAAAATAATTTGCAGAATTAAAAAACAATCGTACCTTTGCAATCCCAAAACCGCAAGGTCAGGGATTTGCTCGGGAGTTTAGCTCAGTTGGTTCAGAGCATCTGCCTTACAAGCAGAGGGTCGGCGGTTCGACTCCGTCAACTCCCACGAAACGGCCGGACTGCGTTTTATACGCAGCCCGGTCTTTTTTTGTTATATTCCATTATTATTTTTATTTTTGTTTAATCCTACCGAATGTCATTTTTAATCTATATGCAAATGAAACTAAAGGTATTAGTCATTTCGATTGCTGCTCTCCTCATCGGGACGGCGGCAAAAGGACAGGACTTCGCCGTCAAGACGAACCTTCTCTACGATGCTACGAGAACCGTCAATGCAGGGGTTGAATTCCCGATCGCTCCGAAGTGGACGGTGGATGTCTCCGGCAACTACAACGGGTGGTCCAAGCAAGAGGGCAAAGCCCGCTGGAGGGTACTGATGGTCCAGCCGGAAGCCCGCTACTGGTTCTGCAACCGCTTCGCCGGCCATTTCGTCGGTATCAACGCTCTGGCACAGAAGTACAATATCGGCGGTATCAACGAATTCAGCGGCAAGTTGCTCGGGACTGATTTCAGCCTCCTCAAGAATCATCGTTATCAGGGATATGCGGTAGGCGCCGGACTTGCTTATGGCTATGCGATTCCGCTGGCCACCCATTGGAACCTCGAACTCGAGGCCGGTATCGGATACGTCTATTCCTGGTATGACATGTACCAGTGCAAGAGTTGCGGAGCGAAGCTGGCCGATAACGAGTCTCATCATTATTTCGGCCCTACGAAGGCTGCCGTCAATATCGTTTATCTGTTCTAGAAAAGGAGGAATGATCATGAAAAAGCACATTTCCGCAATAATACTGATGGCCGTTGTCTCCCTTCTGGCGGGAGCCAGCCTCCGTGCTGCTGACAAGGTGACCGTGAGGCCTGGTGCCGGCATCAGCAACGTGGCCGTCGACCGCTCCGGAAGGAATATCAACGTCAATATGGACGTGGACCTTACGAAGGTCTCTATCCCTGGCAACAAGGCATATCTGCTTACTCCGGTCCTTGTGAAGGGCAGCAATTCCGTCGAGCTTCCTGCCATCGGTCTCTACAGCAGCGGCAGCTTCCTCCAGTATCTCCGTAACGGAAGCAAGCTTTCTGCCGGAGAGACGATGACATATTCGGTGAAGAACATGCCTTCCTCCGTCAAGTACGATGTCACAGTTCCTTACGAGAGCTGGATGAACGGGTGCGACCTTGTGCTCCGTCAGGAGCAGTACGGCTGTGCCAACTGCAAGGAAATCTCTTCCACCAGCGACAGGCTGGGCGGATACAGGATCAAGACATTCACTTTCTCCCCTGATTTCGTCTTCGCTCGTCCTGAGGCCGAAGTTACCAAGAGCAGGTCTATCTCCGGTCAGGCTTTCGTCGACTTCCCGCAGGGTAAGTCCACCGTCAATCCTGATTATCACAGCAATGCCCGCGAACTTGCCAAGATCCGCGCCACCATCGACTCGGTCCGCAAGGACAAGGACGTGACAATCAACAGGATATTCATCAAGGGCTTCGCTTCTCCTGAAGGCAAGTATTCCCTCAACGAGAAGCTCGCAAGCGCCCGTACCACTGCCATCAAGGATTACGTGAAGAATCTCTACAGCCTCAGCAACAGCCTGTTCAAGACAGACTTCGTGCCTGAGAACTGGGAGGCCCTGAGGGAATATGTGGACAACTCGAACCTGCCTCACAGGGTCCGTATCCTCGACCTTATCGATGACGATGAAACTTACACCGACCTCGATGCCAAGGAGTGGAAGATCAAGAGCACTTATCCGGATGACTACAAGAATATCCTTGAGAACTGCTATCCGTTCCTCCGCCGCACGGACTACAAGGTCGATTACACGATCCGCAGCTATGCTTCCGCAGAGGAAGTCGAGGAGGTACTCAAGACCCGTCCTGGCAATCTCAGCCTTGAGGAGTTCTATCTCGCAGCCCAGAACTACACTCCTGGCGACGAGGATTTCAACAAGACATTCATCACTGCTGCCAGGGTATATCCTGACGATCCTACGGCCAACATCAATGCCGCGATGGCAGAAATGCAGGAGGGTGACCTCGCCGCTGCCCGAAGGTATCTGAAGAAGGCCGGAGACAGCGGTCTTGCCGCTTATGCGAAGGGTCTCTACGCTGCCCTCAACGAGGATTTCGACGAGGCGTGGGATTACTTCAAGCAGGCGAGGTCTGCAGGTGTCAGGGAGGCCCAGGACGCTCTCGACCAGCTTAATTACCGCAAAGAGATCCTCGGTCTCTAGTTTTAACCCAACCAGATCATCAAAATGAAAAAGCTTTTCATCATCCTGACTGCTGCCATCATGTGTGCTTCCTGCACGGAGCAGTTCAACGCCGCCTATCTGCTTTCCGGTGGCGCCAAGGTTGCCCAGGCAGCTACGCTTACCGACGAACAGATTCAGGCATACGTTGCCCAGTATGTGGCCCAGCTTGATGCGGAGAGTCCTGTCCTTCCGGAGACCAGTCCTTATGTCAAGAGGGTCCGCAACATGACCAAGGGAATCACCTCCGTGGAGGGTATTCCTCTCAATTTCAAGGTTTACAAGACTGACGACGTCAATGCTTTCGCTTGTGCAGACGGCAGTGTGCGCATATATTCCGGTCTTCTGGACAGGATGTCCGACGACGAAGTCCTGGGTGTGATAGGCCATGAAATCGGTCACGTAGCTCTCAAGCACTCCAAGAAGCAGTTCAAGCAGGCACTCCTTACTTCTGCCCTCAGGGATGCTGTGGTTTCCACCGGAGGTACGATCGCAGTCCTGACCGCTTCCCAGCTCGGTGACATCGGTGAAGCCTTGATGAGTGCGAAGTTCTCCAGGAAGCAGGAAAACCAGGCCGACGACTATGGTTATGAATTCCTGAAGGCTTACGGCAAGAACCCTTGGGCTATGGCAATGGCCTTCGAGAAGTTGCTTGCGATGTCTTCCGGAGGTACATCGTCAGGTACCCAGGCTGCTGCCAGCTCGCCGGTTTCAGAGATATTCTCCGACCATCCGGCTACGGAGAAGCGTATCGAAAGGATGTCAGCTAAAGCTACCGCCGACGGCTACAAGAAGCCGACCAAGTAGCAGTTTGCTATCCATTTGACTTTCAAGAAGGTGACCCTCGCGGCCACCTTCTTTTCCGTTTCCGTGACTCATGGTAGCAGCAACAGGAGGGTCAGCTGATTCTAGCCTATCGTGAAAGCTATCGAGATGCTGTTTCCGCTCTCGTCCACGGCGGTCACCGTGTGCTTCCCTTTCGATGGGATGAGCCTGATCTGGTGAAGGAACTGGGTCTGCCCTGCATATTCGTTGTCAAGATGCCAGAATACCTTGGTGTCGGGATTCCTGTGGGCAAGGTTGAAAGTGATTCCGGCGGTGGACCCGTCCAGCTGGCGGGGAATGTAGATCTCTGCTCCGCTTTCCGGATAGATGAATTCCATCGGGGAATAATCCTGCTTGTTTTCAGGAATATATGGCTTGTATTCCGGGTGGTGCTGCCGGTAGTACCATTCCATGGACGGCGGCAGGGTGAAGGAGCATATTCCGTCAACGGTCTTGTGGTAAGGGCATGGGCTGCTCTTTATGGCTTTCCGTGGAAGCATAAGGGTGTCCGCATGCGGACAATCTACACCTTTGAGATGGCCGGATTCGCTGCAGACTTCGGCGGTAATGTAGTCTCCGTACACCGGCTCCTTGAACCATCCGTCGGCATAGTATTCTCCACTGCCTTCCTTCTGCCGCAGGAGATTGAATATGTCGAACATCACGGGGCCTGCGGTCCGGGCTCCGGTCAGTCCCGGCATTCCCTGTCCCTGTGCGTTTCCGGCCCATACCCCGACGGCATAATCAGCCGTGAAACCAACCGCCCAGGCGTCCCTGAACCCGAAACTGGTACCTGTCTTCCACGCTACTTTCTTAACCGAATTGATCAGGTGCCAGTCGATCTCGTCAGGCCGGTTCACTTCCTTCAAGGCATCGATAGTCCACCAGAGCGCACATTTGTCGGTGAGCGGGAAGCCATGCAGGCGGTCACTCTTCCTGGTATGGGTAGTGTCGGGACTCTGGTAGGAAGCCGACATCTTGGAATACATCGTCGTGATATCCATCAGGGTAGCTTCACCTCCTCCGAGGATCAAGGACAGGCCGTAATGCGATGCACTCTTGGGAAGGGTGGATATCCCGCTGCGTCTGAGTATGTCGAGGAACTTCGGTACACCGTATTTCCTGAGCATATGGACGGCCGGGACGTTGAGGGAGCGGACCAGGGCTTCGGAAGCCGGGACGGCACCCACGAACTGCCGGTTGAAATTCTGCGGGCTGAAGCCGTTGATGTTTACCGGGATGTCGGGGAGGAGGGTATTAGGCAATATTTCGCCTTCCTGAAGCAGCGAGCAGTAAAGTACCGGCTTGAGTATGCTGCCCGTGCTCCTCGGGGAGCGGATGATGTCCACGTCGCTTCCCGGACGGGTTATGTCGGGATTGGCGTTGCCTACGTATGCCAGGATCTCTCCCGAGCGCACATCCATCACTATTGCTGCGAGGTCGTGGATCCCGGTCATGGAGAACTCCAGGTTCCACTGGTCGGCAACCGCCTCGACCTGCCTTTGGAGATGGATGTCGACGGTAGTCCTGACCCTCTGTCCCGGGGACTGCTTGCAATGATACTCGGTAAGATGCCTGGCCTCCTGGGGAAGTGGCAAGGGTTCGTCCGGAAGTGGCTCTTCCAGAGCTAGTTCCAAGTCAAGATCGTCCAGATATCCTCTTCTGTGGAGGGTGGTGAGCAGGCGGTTGCGTTTCTCAAGCAGGCGGTTCCTGTTCTTGCCTGGATGGATGTCTGAAGGAGAGTTCGGGAGGACGGCCAAGGTGGCGGCTTCAGCCCAGGACAACTCGGCAGGCGGTCGGCCGAAATACCTCCAGGAAGCTGCCTCGAGCCCGACCACGTTACCGCCGAAAGGGGCATGGGAGGCATAGAGGCAGAGAATTTCCATCTTGTTGTAACGGAGCTCCAGCCTTGTGGCGAGGATGGCTTCGATGATTTTCTGGGCTATATTCCTTGGCTTCCTCCTCGACATCCTGATCACCTGCATCGTCAGGGTGCTGCCTCCGCTGACGATCCTGCCAGCCTTGATGTTGCCGATCGCCGCCTTGATGACGGCAACCGGATTGACCCCGTGATGGAAGGCGAAATACCGGTCTTCGAATTCTATCAGGGCGATCTGGAATTTCAAAGGAATCGAGTCGGATGGAGGGAATCTCCACTGTCCGTCCGGAGCGGTGCGCGCACCGAGCAACTCACCGTTCCTGTCAGTGACGACGGTGGAATAGCCGGTGCCCTTGAACAGGTCCCTGGGGAGGCAGAAAAGGTAAACGAGAAGGATTGCGGCGATCAAGCCGCACGCAATCCTTGTCTGAACCTTTCCGCCCATTCCGTCCTATTTGCTCACCCTTGCGGTTCCGGATGCAGTGTTGGCACTTACCTTGGAGTCGTACATCGCCTCGCACTTGACGGCAGGAAGCACGAACTCTCCTTCATAGGCGGCATGCAACTTGACCCTGAACGTCTTGGAAGTACCCTTAGGGAGGTCGAAGAACCAGATTACCCGGTCGTCCCGGATGTCGCGGTAGCTGTAGTCAACCTTCCCTGATCCACCTCCGGCAAGGCGGTCGTTGAATATCTCCCAACCTGACGGGATTGCCTCAGTCAGGGCGAGGTTGGTATAGTCCTTCACTCCGCTGATGTTGGCGACTGTCATGATGGCGGTGAAATCCGTTCCCTGAGGTATGTCGTTAGGAAGCAGGGCCTTGCCTCCGTTGGAAACGTAATTGACGCTAAGGCTGATTCCATTGGACTTGGCAGGCGTCCTCTCTCCGAACCGTGGAATCGCGGAAGTGACCATAGTAGCGTATATCACTCCGTCTCCCTGGTTGGTTACATCGACTCCTCCGCTCCTGGAGTCGAGGGCGACGGTGACCGCATTCTTGGCCGACAAGACCTGTGCCGGGGTCCTGCCCTGGGTCACCTGCGCATTCAGGTAGCCTGTGCCGACCTTCGCGGCAAGCCTGGATAGGGCCTTGGTGGCGAAGGCGGTTTCCTGGGTGATGTACCATTCTCCGCTCATTGCATTGGAAACCTCTCCGGCAAGCTCCATGGCTTCTGTGATATCATCCGTAAGTACCTGGGTTTCGAGTGCGATCGCCTTGTCCCTGAGCGGAGATCCGTAGGTGCCGTCAGTTTCCTGATACTCGCTGAATCCAGTCTTGAGGTTGGCGGTGATTTCCTTGGCTACGCTCTTCTTGCCGGAAACCGCATATGCGGAAGCCAGCATCCAGCCTGCCTGCGGGGAGAGGTTCTCGCTCTCTTTCAGCCTGTTCATCGCTCCGCTTTCGGCCTCACCGTTGAGCGCGAGGGTGAAGAGCCTGTAAGCCTGCTCCAGATCCCAAAGGTAGCGGTTGTCCGTGTTGCGGTAATCCTGTACGCCCTTCTTCTGGAACCTTGACCAGCTTGCAAGCACACCCTTGCTTACGCTGAAACCGTTCTGGGATGCCATGATCATGAATTCTCCTGCCATCGAACTGATCCAATTGCCGGCATCCGATGCTCCCGGCCAGTATGAGAAACCTCCGTTGCCGAGCTGCCTCTGGTAAAGCTGCTGGAGAAGTTCCGGAATCATCTTGTCGGCCTCATTGAGCTGCTCTTCCGTAAGCATGTTCTTTATGGAAAGCAGGGCGATGCCCTTGGATGCTATCTGTTCCGTGCAGTTGTACTGGTAATTCTTGATGAAATTGAATATTCCAGGATAATCTATTGAAGGGAAGGTGGCCAGGCTGAGGGAAGCCCACTGGCCGTCTGCAGTCTCGAACGGGGAATACCCGAAGTGACGCGTCTCTCCCTTTCCTATCATGGCCTTCGTGACCGTGGTCACAGGCGGTTCAGGATTGCGGATGCCGATGTTTATCGTCTCGTATGCCTTGTAACCGTTTCCGGTTGCCGTGACGGTAACCTTGGCAGTACCTGTTCCTGTTGCTTCGAGACCGAAATTGGTCATCTGGTCGCCTGGCTTGGTGAACGTCAGGGATGACTTGCCGCTTCCGGTAAGCTTTGCAGGGCCTTCCACGGAAACGCTGACATCCACGTTCTTCACACCGTCCTCGAGAGCGAACACATTGACAGGAAGGGTCACTTTCTCCCCTGTACCGAGGACCCTCGGCAGGGTAGGGAGGACCATCAGAGGTGACCTGACCGGGACGGTCTTTTCGGCGTTGCCATAGGCACCGTCCCTGGCCGCCACGACCATCACCCTTACGCTTCCGATGTACATAGGCAGGGTGATCTTGTGTGTCGCCGAGCCGTTCTGGAGGGAGAATGGTCCGAGGAACTTGACCACGGCGTTGAAGCGGTTGTCCTTCTTCGCCCCGATGACTATGTTCTCGTCACCTCCGATGCTGAACATCGGGGAGAAACGTCCGCTGAATGCTCCTACTATGTCGTCGTAGAGGTCCCATGTCCTGACGCCGAGGGCTTCCTTTGCATACATTGCGTTCCAAGGGTCAGGAGTCTTGAATCCGGTGAGGTCGAGAAGGCCCTCGTCGACGATTGCAAGGGTATAGGTCATAGGCTTCCCGTCCTTCTCCTTCACCTTTACCGAGAATTCCTCGGCAGGACGCAGCACATCCGGCATGGAGATGACCGGCTCGAGGTGGGATCCCTCGTTGTTGACGGATATCGGCCGGACGCCGTACAGACGTATAGGGAGATCGTTGTCGACCCTCTCGTGAGGCTGTACGAGCGTGACGTGGACGTAGAAATTAGGAGCCATCTCAGGAGTTACCTTGAAAGTGTACGCGACATCGGCGTCGGCCGAAGTCTTGACCCATTCGCGGGATATGACTTCCCTGGAATTCTCGAGGGATACAAGGGCGTGTCCCTTGGCAGCGGAAGGAATATATACGGTCACCTTCTCACCTACGTCGTAGGAGTCCTTGTCGGTGGAGAAGGACAGCATCGTCAGTCCGTCCGGGTCGGATTTGGCGGACCTTCCCCTGTAGGCCGGCCAGTCTACGTAGAATACCTGTCCGGCGGTGTGCCCGCTTACGGAGTTCCGGACTATCAGCAGGTAGCGTCCCCATTCAGGATAGTCGATCTTGAATGGAATGGTGCAATCCCCGTTAGCGGAAGTGAGCACTCCGCTTGCCAGGGCTTCCGGAGCGGAGCCGTTGACGTATGAGTCGAGGCTTTCGCTGCGGCTTTCCCACCACCAGCTCCATTTGAGTTTGTATATGGAATACTCCAGTTGTTCTCCCGAGACTCTCTTGCCGTCCTTGTCCACAACTGCCACGGCAAACTTGTATTCCTTGTCAGTTTCCAGGAACTGGCTGTCACCTTCTTTCGGAACCTTTATTCCGACATAGGATTTGTACGGGGAATACGGGATGGACATCGTGCTGAAGCTGAAGTCTCCTCCCTGTTCTTCCACCGTGGTGACGATGTCGGCGGTGAGCATGCCAGGCGCCCCTTCCGCAGCCGGCATGTCGACGCTTACACTGGCTTGCCCGTGTTCGTTGAGCCTGGTGTCCACGAGATTGTGCTCGCTGACGGTGAATTCGGACAGAGGTCCGGTGAAATCATATCCTTCGAATCCCTTGAAGGTCGTCGCCGCACGTCTCAGGGTCATGTTGACCTTGACCGGAAGGCCGGATGCCGCAGGCCCCGTCAGCCAATTTGCGGAGATGTTCATCGGAACCCTCTCTCCGCCGCTGATCGCTCCGTCTCCCAGTCCGGTGTCTATCTTCAGCCTGTTCGGCTTTATGCTTTCTATCCTGAGGGCTTTGCGGAAGGATGCACCTCCGATCTTGAACCATGCGTTCCAGGTACCCGTAGGGTCGTCGCTCTTCGTAGGAAGGTTGAATACGTACATACCGTTCCGTGCGCTGCTGTTTACCTGCTTGGTATAGAACTGGCCTTCAGGGGTATAGACTTCCATTATGGCCGGATGGTTGTCCGGGATCCGGTCGTCCTTGTCCTCGAGGATCATCGCCACGTGCAGGGTGTCTCCCGGTCTCCAGACGCCCCTTTCTCCGTAGATGAAAGCCTTGAGTCCCTTCTCAAGTTCCTTCCCGCCGACATCGAAACGGCTCAGTGATTTTTCGTCCCCTGCAGTGACCTTGAGGTAGCTGGTCGCTCCTCCGCGTTTGGCTACCACCACGAACGGCTTGCCCGAGAGGTTTACCTCTGCCATTCCGTCAGTGCCGGTCTTGGCATATCCTATCTCCTTGAGCTGGTAGTTGTAGACGTACAGTTCCGCATTGAACACCGGGTCTGTGGAAAGGATGTCGCTGACGCTTACCCAGATTTTGTCGCCGTCGGAGTACTTGGCGATTACGCCGAGGTTCGAAGCAAGCAGGTTGATCTGCGGGAAGCGGCTGTCCTGCATGTAGTAAGTTGGCTTGAGAGGATTGTCACGGTCCTCCCAGACGTACTCGTCCCAATCGAAGGAACTCTCCCAGAAATTCGGATACGGCTTGTCCCACTGGTAGACATCCTCCTCGGTCACATCTTCCGAGGATATGTTTACCAGCTCGTTGGTAGGAGTCCCGCTCTTGAAGGATGCCTTCTTGCCATAGATCGAGTATTCAGGCTTGAAGGAAAGCCTGATCCTGTATATCGCACCGGCTTCCTGCTTGAAGAGACCTGAGAGATCGACAGAGAAGTCCTGCCATTTGTGGAGATTCTTCGAAGGGTCGGAATCGAGCGGCAGGCAGCGCTTGTAAACCAGCCTTCCGCAGCGGCGGAGGGACTGGTCGCCGGAGAAACCGTTGTCCTGGAGGAACATCAGCACGTTGTCTTCGTAAATCTGGATGATCCTGATGTCCACAGCGTTGAGGTTGACTGCCTTGAACGGGAGGATAAGTTCTCGCGAGTTCGGCAGGATATTCCCGGAAATAGGGATTTCCACCGCCGGCTTTTCCTCGGAGGCAGAGAATTCCTTTGTATATTCCTTGCCGAGGGCAGAGCCGTCGTAGCTCTTCACGACATCCGAGATGCGCAAGGTGACGGGACCGTCCTGAGGACTCTCGTAAAAGACCTTTACATGGGAATTCTCGATCTGGCAGTAACTGCGCCCGACCCCTTCCAACGTGAACAGGCCGGAGTCATCATCCAGGTCGGCAAGCGGTTCGGTGAAATAGATGTCTATGTAAGGGTCGTCGGCTTCGATCCGTTCGGCGCTCAGAACCTTGAAATCTCCCGTCGCCGGGATCTTGATCTCGAGTTTCGAATCCGTGACGAATCCGGTGTCTCCGGATTTCAGGCTGACTTTCAGGGTCCTGTCCTTGGTGTCCCTCGGCAGGTTTACTATGTCGAAATGGTAGTTCAGCGGATCTGTGCCAGCCGTGACGCTGGCCTCGGCGGAACGGTCAGGATAATCGTACTGAAGCATCTTCTGGACTTTCTCCAGAGGAAGTTCCTCAGTGAGGGAGATCGTTCCGGATATGCTGGCGAGCTCCGGTGAGGAACTGGTTATGGTCATCCCGTCCATGGAGAGGATGGCTTCCTTTATGGCCACAAGGAACTTGAAAGAGAATTTCTTGAATTTGCGGGCTCCTACTTTCTGGATCTTGTCCAGCCGGAGCCTGCCGGTATATGATTGACCTGGTTTGAGCGCTCCTGTCTCCGGTATGAATTCGATGGTGTTCTGGGAGAGCCACCTGGCTGTTCCTTTCACCGGCGGGGTGAATGACAGGATCCCGTCCTTTATATCCGCTCCAGGGACGGCGTCGGCAATGTCCGTGGCAAGTTCCACCCTGATGGTGGACTTGTCGGAAATGATGCCTCCGGTATAGGCTTTTATGAAAGTTGCGAATTCCGTGCTCTGACTCTTGTTACTCCCGGAGCGGCTGCAGGAAGAGAGTCCGGATAGCAGGATTGCGGCGACGACGGCCGGCATCAACAGGCATACGATCCTTTTCATATTCTGTCCATTTAAGTTGGTATCATCAAAGATAGTCATACTTTCCGGATAATCCTCCACCAGGGCGGTCGTTTTTATGCCTGTGACAAATTGTCAGTCCCCGCCTGATGGCACATCCTTTGATTTCATCCCTGTGCCTCCGGGACAGTCCGGAAAAAGGAATTAACATCAAAAAAACAATTAATATCATGATCAAACCATTGGCAGACAGAGTCTTGATCGAGCCTAAGGAGGCCGAGACAAAGACGGCTTCAGGAATCTACATCCCTGACACAGCAAAGGAAAAACCACAGCAAGGCAAGGTTATCGCCGCAGGCCCCGGAAAGAAGGATGAACCTATGGAGGTGAAAGTGGGTGATGAAGTGCTCTATGGCAAATATGCCGGCACCGAAGTAACTGTCGAAGACAAGAAATATCTTATAGTCAAGCAGTCAGATATTCTGGCTATCCTGTAATTATCGGAGGAAACAATTATGGCAAAAGAAATAAAGTTTGATGTCGATGTCCGCTCAAAGATGAAGGAAGGAGCAGACGCTCTTGCGGACGCTGTGAAGGTAACTCTCGGTCCTAAGGGTCGTAATGTAGTTATCGACAAGAAGTTCGGCGCACCTCAGGTCACCAAGGACGGTGTCACCGTGGCAAAGGAGGTTGAACTCGAAGACAGATATGCGAATATGGGTGCGCAGATGGTCAAGGAAGTCGCTTCCAAGACCAATGAGCAGGCCGGTGACGGTACCACTACCGCGACCGTGCTGGCACAGGCCATCATCAACGTAGGCCTGAAGAACGTGACCGCCGGTGCCAATCCGATGGACCTCAAGAGGGGTATCGACAAGGCAGTCGCGGCAGTGGTCGCCAGCCTCAAGAAGCAGACCAAGAAGGTCGGGAACGATTATTCCAAGATCGAGCAGGTCGGTACAGTGTCCGCCAACAACGACGGCAATATCGGAAAGCTCATCGCTGATGCGATGTCCAAGGTGAAGGGCGACGGTGTCATCACCGTGGAAGAGGCCAAGGGAACCGAGACCGAGGTCAAGGTCGTAGAAGGAATGCAGTTCGACAGGGGATATATTTCTCCTTATTTCATGACCAATCCTGACAAGATGGAGACAGTCCTGGACGATTGCTCCCTGCTGATCTGCGACAAGAAGATTTCGACCATGAAGGACCTCCTTCCGATCCTCGAGCCTATCGCCCGTGAAGGCAGGGCTCTTCTGATCATCGCAGAGGATGTGGACGGGGAAGCTCTCACAACCCTCGTCGTGAACAAGCTTCGCGGTACCCTCAAGATCGCTGCCGTCAAGGCTCCTGGATTCGGCGACCGCCGCAAGGAGATGCTTCAGGATATCGCTACCCTTACCGGTGCCATCGTGGTTTCCGAGGAAAGGGGTTTCACTCTCGAGAATACGACTCCTGACATGCTCGGAAGGGCTGAGAAGGTCACCATCACCAAGGACAACACCACCATCGTGGGCGGTGCCGGTGTGAAGGAAGACATCGCTGACAGGGTCGCCCAGATTCGCAAGCAGATCGAGACCACCACTTCCGACTATGACAAGGAGAAGCTCCAGGAAAGGCTCGGCAAGCTCGCAGGTGGAGTCGCTGTACTCTATGTCGGCGCCGGTTCCGAGATCGAGATGAAGGAGAAGAAGGACAGGGTGGAGGATGCTCTCAACGCTACCCGTGCTGCAGTCGAGGAGGGTTACCTCCCGGGTGGTGGTGTGGCATACATCCGTGCCGTCGATGCTCTGAAGAACCTCAAGGGCGAGAATGACGACGAGACGACAGGTATCCACATCGTGGCCAGTGCCATCGAGGAGCCTCTCCGCCAGATTGCCGCCAATGCAGGCGTTGAGGGAAGCGTTGTCATCCAGAAGATCCGCGAGCACAAGGGAGACTTCGGCTACAACGCACGTACCGATGAGTATGTGAATATGCTCGAGGCAGGTGTCATCGATCCAACCAAGGTGGCTCGTGTCGCCCTCGAGAATGCGGCTTCAGTCGCCGGAATGTTCCTGACCACCGAATGCGGTATCGTGGATATTCCTGAGAAGGAGCCTGCAGCCCCTGCCATGCCGGCCGGCGGAATGATGTAGTTCCTTGAGGGGCAAAGAACCCCTGAATATAAATCTGATGTGGCTGATTTCAAGGTTCCTTTGAAGTCAGCCATCGTTTTTTGTGTTTTTTGCGCCGATTCTGTGTATTTTTGACTATCTTTGAAAATGTCGCCGCGACCACGGTTTGTTATAGGATCATACATTTAATCATTTAATATTTCAATACTATGGTTATTGTCAACAGTTATGGTCTGGCAGTTTTTCTCTGCTTCATCATCATGCTCTGCTGGGGCTCTTGGGGGAATACCCAGAAGCTTGCAGCGAAGAGCTGGAGGTATGAATTGTTCTATTGGGACTATGTGATCGGTATGGTCATCTTCGCCCTCCTGCTTGCCCTCACCTTGGGTAGCTTCGGACACGACGGGGAGCCTTTCTTCAAGAACATAGCCCACGTTTCCCTTGCCAACTGGGGATGGATCATCATCGGAGGTATCATATTCAATGCTTCCAACATCCTCCTGTCGGCTTCCACCTCCATCGCCGGACTGTCGGTTGCCTTCCCTCTGGGAGTAGGTATCGCACTTGTCCTCGGTGTGGTCAACAACTACATCGTCAACCATACCGGCAATCCTGCCCTCCTGGCTATCGGTGTTGCCCTGGTTGTGATCGCCATCATATGCAACGGTGTAGCATCCGGAAAGAAGGGTGAATCAGGCATCAGCAAAGCCGACCAGAAGAAGGGAATCATCCTGGCTGTCTGCGCAGGTCTCCTTATGTCCTTCTTCTCCTCCTTCGTCATGAGAGGAATGGGTAATGTAGACGCAGTTGCCGATTCCGCCAAGTTCGCTGCTCCTTACGCAACGCCTTATACTGCTTCCGTTATCTTCACCCTCGGTGTGCTCCTGAGCAACTTCCTGTTCAACACCATCGTGATGAAGAAGCCTTTTGTGGGCGAGCCTGTAACTTACAAGCAGTATTTCGCCGGAAATGCCAAGACGCATCTCGTGGGAATGCTGGGCGGTGCCATCTGGTGCCTCGGTACAGCACTGAGCTACATCACTTCCAAGGCTGCAGGTCCTGCCATTTCCTATGCTCTCGGACAGGGCGCTCCGATGATTGCTGCGATCTGGGGAGTATTCGTGTGGAAGGAGTTCAAGGGCTCGGGCAAGAACGTATATACCCTTCTCGGCCTGATGTTCCTCTTCTTCATCGTGGGACTTTCCCTCATCGTTCTCGCCGGAATGTAACAGGAATATCCGATACTATTATATGGAGCGCTCCGGAAAAAGGGCGCTCTTTTCGTTGCGTATGATGCTTATGAACTTTTTTCGGCCATAATTGTTGATAACTTTTCTCAAAAAAAATTTGGTAGTTTCGGAAAAAGGGCTACCTTTGCACCCGCTTTTGAAAAAAGCATTGGAAAGTTCATTGAAAAGACTGAAGGAAGTACAAGCAAAAAGTACCGAGAACAAGAACGAGAGCGTTGATTTCTTTAGGTAAGATAGGAAGCTGTCGGGATCTGACTGGAATTTTATATGTGTATATACA